>JAABUQ010000665.1_pt1 | contig 79943 bp, 75 predicted proteins | sample 5560001 | NCBI WGS metagenome assembly JAABUQ01 (sample SAMN10711888, study PRJNA513371) | rock metagenome | isolation source: Antarctica rocks | place: Antarctica: Victoria Land, Finger Mt nord | collected 2015-12-18 | reverse complement strand
CGATAGGACGCGTCCAGATGAACTCCATGATCTCAGCTTCCAGGTCTCCAAGGACCTTGCGAATACCCGGACGGTCGGGTCGGAAGGTACTAATATCGGGTTCAGAATTCATCGTGCAACTTCTCCTTTGATATGAGACCTGACTTTGTTCGATGCAGTACCGTGTCGGAAGCAATTCATGGAGATAGCAACAAAACACATAACACTAATTGTAGTGATTGTACGCTGATGCGCTACTCACCCATCACACCACGTATGTCGATATTTTCTATTCCTCCTGGTCATAGTATACTAAATACTAGTACAATTGTCAAAGGTACCATCGTAGATAGTATAATAGAGAGTAGGCAGAGAGCACCTATTGAGAGAAAATGGAAGCCTACGAAGAGAGGCAATACACTCATCAACCTCTAGTTATCTAGAGAATGATAAAAACATGGTTTGTCCCTTCGATTCCAAATGCTGTTCATCACAGTACACGATTGGACGGACTCGTAAGGAGATGGTGGGTGTAAGGAGGGGAAAGCAATGAATTTCTGGCAATACATTTTGCAGCCAACGAATGCATCACTTGGGCCTATGGCAATGGCAGCCCTTCTTGTGAGTGTACTAGGGCTTATTCTGGGCATCGCTCTCATCGTATTACCGAGAGAGTTTGCACAGCTACTTGCCTCACGTAGTACTCAGCACTCAAGAGGGAGGCTCAAAGAGGTTGGTCTAGAAGAACGTCGGTTGCGAGCAGAGTTACGTGTAAAAGCGGGTGCTGGAATAGCTGTATGGTGTACCGCCTTCATCATTGCGTTGCTGCTACGCCTCTTGGGAACTCCTGGCCTTGACACACGTCTACTCCCCTCACTCGTGGTTCTGACCCTTCCCTTCCTGATTGGTTATGTCATTGTGTATCGCTTGTTCCTCTACCCACGCTACCTTGAGGGAAGCCGTCGCATTGATAGCAACAGATCGTACACTGCTTCTGCGAAGAAGAACAAAAAGGCCGCCGTTACGAAACCTGGCAAGGAAAAGATTAGCCTCGCGCCAGGAAAGGCCATGATTGGACTTGCCATCGCTCCCTTTATCTACTACATTGTCATGGTTGCAGTCAGCGTTCCGCCAAGCGTTCAGCCTCAAAACCACGATCACTTGCTGCACCAACTGGGTATGCCCGTTATTGCCTTACTCGGCTATCTCATCGGGTTAATGGTCAGCTTAGGGGAAGAGATACGCTCACTCCTGCCCTGGTTGAAACTATCGCGGAAGTAAACCGGCGTGCGTACTTAAGCCAAGAGAGAGTATGCAAAACTGCACTACATCGCAGAAGGTCTACACTGTTTGTCACTCTCTACCTCAGGTTCATTCTTCTGTAAAAGCACACCTGGGAAATGAAGGAAGAGAAAGAACTATATCTATGAATATCCGAGAAGTCACGGGAGCCTTTCCCGTCCTTGCCTACCTTTTTGATTGGGGATGGCTGCGAATTGGTCCGCCGTACATCTATATCAATATTGATCCCGTCATCGTCCATCTCGGTCCGTTGGCCTTACGCTGGTATGGACTGATGTATGTGGTAGGTATCATTATGGGCCTATGGGCTATTCGAGGCTATACCACCCGTAAAGGGATACACGAGTATCTGGTGTATCGCGTTCTCTGGTGGTGCATCGGTGCCGGTCTTCTCGGTGGACGCCTGTATTTCGTGATCCAGCAGCCAAACTTCTTCTCGTACTATCTTGTGCAGCCGCAACATATCCTTGCAACGTGGGAAGGAGGTATGGCCTTCTTCGGGGCCATCTTCCTGGTTATTCCCACACTAGTATGGCGGGCGTGGATTGAACGTGTCAATCCGTTGGTACTCATCGACGCTGGGGTACTACTTGCAGCAGTGGGGCAGATCTTTGGACGCATCGGCAATCTGATTAACGGCGATATCATTGGCTACCGCAGTACCCTTCCCTGGTCTACAGTCTATCAACATCCCGCCAGTTGGGCGTGTTTGAACCCCACAACGTGCAATGTTCCCGTTCAACCTGCGGCAGCCTATGAACTGCTTACGAACATCTTCTTGCTGGTGCTGATGTTCTCCCTCGCCCGCTCTTTACGCTGTCCAGGGATACTGATGCTAGTGTACCTATATGGCTATGCGGTCACACAGTTCTTCCTCTTCTTCGCCAGAGACAATCTCATCGTCAACTTCTTGGGTTTGAACTGGGGACTGAAGCAGGCTCAGTGGACTGCACTTGTTTTGTTTATTGCTCTTCTTCCCATCAGCTATCTGATAGTCCGCTCCTCAAAACCTGTGCCCGTTGGCAAGGTAGCTGCAACATATGCCATCCCACAGAGTCCACGATCAGAGAGAACGGATGTCGGTAACGACGAGGCGAAACCTGGCTCGAAATCCGCAGAGAAGAGGAGATCAGTAGGCATGCAGAGGGCAGAAGGAAAAGAACGCTAATTGTTGCCTTCAAGTTCTCTTCCTACTAAGTAAGCGTCGGCAATGGATCATGAAGAAGCTATGAGTCAGAATTATGGTGCGCTGCGAGTGGTACATGTTAGCTTGCCCACTTCTGTGACAACAACGTTCGTACCTCCTGAGGAGCAACCGATACACCTGCTCACGTGCCGTGAAGTAACGGTTGGACGGGCACTGAGTAACGATCTTGTGTTGATAGACCCTACGGTGTCGCGTGAGCATGCTCGACTTGTGCTGGATCAATCTGGCTGGCACATTATCAACGTGACCAAAAAGAATGTCGTGCGTGTGAATGGCCGACTCGTACCGAGTGGCGGTAGTCTTCCAATACAGTCTCAAGATATCTTTGTCCTGGGGAGTACGCTCCTGCAACTGATTGACCAGTACCCTTTCCAGCCTATTGGCATAGAGGAGGGGAAGGCCTTGGAGGTGAGGATGATACGCCAATGCGCATTGTCTTCCTATCGAGATGGACGGATGAATCGCCTTGTTGCTGGTATCGGAGGAGCAATTCTTGCTAGCAGTATACTTGTTATCGTGTTGCTTGGCAGTATGATGAGACTTTCTACGTTGACTGTGAATGGAGCAATGAACATCTTCGTCGCGCTGATTATTCCACTCGTGCCTACTCTTGGAATTGTACTGCTAACGAGCGTCATCAATCGCTTTGAGCCGAAGCCAAGGCTCTTGCGTCTGGCAGCATTTTTATGGGGAGCGGTTGTCGCTGTTCCGATGGCTTTTTTTCTAGAACCGTATATGGGGACAATGTTGCAGGGTGTTCTGGGGCAAGGGACAAGCGGGATATTATGGTACGCGGTACAGGCATTCAATCCTGGAGCGGTCGAGGAGAGTATCAAGGGGCTGGGGCTCTTCCTGCTCTTTCTTCTTCGACGCGATGAATTTGACAATGTCATTGACGGTGCTGTCTATGGAATCCTGATTGGGGCTGGCTTTGCCTTGGTTGAGAACTTTTGGTATTTTGTACACAGTACTGAGGCAACTTTTTCCGGTCTTGTTATTGGAAGAGTACTTCTTGGCTGGTTGCTCCATTCGACGTTTACCGCTTGCTCTGGTATAGCACTTGGATACGCACGACATGTACGAGTGCGTTGGAGGGAAATAACGATTCTCCTCGTAGGATATCTGCTTGCAGTAGGGCTTCATGCTATCTTTAACTTCGTTGTATTGCTGGCAGATGCTTTGCTGTTCGCATCTCCTGTTAATAGTCGGAGTTCGCTCTTCTCACTGCTTGCGACTATTGGCGGCTATATTCCCCCCTATGTAGCACAAATTGGCATCTTGTATGTTCTTATGAAAGCTATTGGAGCACGAGCAGGGAGTAGTCGGAAAAGTTTTAGCGCCAAAGGTGAGTAACGGAACGATCCTACCGTATTTGATCGTGCATGGTCTCTAACTCAGTCCTGTCTTGATGAGCGTCAGGATTTCGGTTGTGGTAAAGACTCGATCCGGCCCCAGACGCACTGCACGCACACTGCCCTTCGCGTCAATGACGATGATGGCATTGGCGTCAACTGGTGCTGCATTGTTTTGTGCAATGTGATAGACCCCGTGGGCTGAACCCACTGGATGCTGACCCACTGTGGGTTCCTCCGACAAGAGGGGCTACTGGAGATCTAGACGAGCTGCGACCGTACGCTGAACTGCCAGGGTATCCGTCGAAACGGCAAGCACAACGATGCCGCATGCGTGCAGTTCAGGAAGAAGCCGCTGAATGGCCTGTAATTGTTGTTGGCAGAAGCTACATAGAACTGATGGCACAAATACTAACAGCACTGGGTGACCACGAACGTTTGCGGGCGATTCCACGGTTCCATTGGTCGATGGTAATGCAAATGTCGGTGCTCGTTGCCCTGACTGAATGGTAGGGGTCCGCGTTGTCCGTTCTATTCCCACACTATTGATGGTTAAGGTGGCCAGGGTAAGGGCGATGCGAAGAGAACCACTGGAAGCTGACGACGGTGATGCAGGGGCTGAAGCATACCCATGTGTGTTCGTTCTGACTCGAAGGGTTTTCCTGCTTGTCCTTCCTGCGAACTGAGTGTTCTCGCTCGAAACAACAGATATCCCAAGAGGAGCGCAGTCCACAGGACAATGAGGGTCGGGAGCGCGAACGGGAGGGTCTCGTCAAGGGAGGCGTGGAAAAGAAAGAGGTCCATCCAGTCGCGGTGGAAGGAACCAAATCGGTAGATGAAGTCAGGAGCCAGTGTATAGACTGCCAAACCGAGGGGCAAGAGGCCATCGAAGCCAGACAAAGAACGCCCAAGAGCCGTTGCTCCCAGCAGCACCACAAGAGCGACATCCCAGCCGACCAAGGTATATAGGAAGAAGTGAGGAGTTCCCTCGAAGGTGATATAGAGGGCAAGGACAGGGAAGAGGAGCACCGAAGGGCCGAGCAGCAACACGACCAATTTCCACCACGGTGGGCCTTTGCTGTTCTGCTGAGTGTTCATATATCCTATGATCTCCCTCTGGATACTCTTGCGGACGCTTCCTTGTAGGACAAGGATCAACTGCAATCCTCCACGGAGGTGACGGACCAGCTCTACCCGAAAACCTGACTCTCATACGATGTGCTCCGTGTCACAGTTCGCCAAAGTGAAGCTATCATGCATTGCATGCTATGGAGTCCGGCAAGCTGATCCTATACTGCTGTTGCGATGGAATGATGAATCTGGACTACTCACTGATTCCAGTTGGGTGTGCGACTACTCATACGGTTTCCTCTCGTTTATCACTCTCGTCTCGCTATCAGATCAGAACCCACCGTTTCCGGACACACGGAGCACCCAGCCATGCCACAACCAGTTGACCTTGAAGGGCTTACCGCAGAGGATATGGAGTTTCGCTTGCTGACAGAGCAACTCTGCTTCAGGGAGCGTGTAGGCTCGCGCATGTCCTCCTTCAATCCGCTGTGCGAGCCACTCGACGATGAGCCATGGAAAGGGTGGCTCACGCCGCGCGTAATCTTCCACGATGAACTGGCCCTCTGGAGAGAGCAGTCGCCCCAGTCCTGCAAGTGTCTCCGTTGGCCTACTAAGGTCATGCAGTGCATTGGTGCAGGTAATCAGGTCAAAGGTGTTCGGTGGATAGGGAAGTCCTGCTGTCTCACCTTCGTCAAGTTCCGCGTGCTCTAACTGGACGTGAGGGAACTCCTTGAGCGCTAGGCGTGCTTGTAGGAGCATATCGGGACTTGCATCCACCCCGTAGAGAGCGGCCGCGGGGAGCGTGCGAAGCGCATGTTCACCTGATGCAGCGCCTCCACATCAATCATCGATAGCGTCTCTGTCAGTGTTCGCTCCGTAAATGTGCGCCAGCGCATGTTGTAGTGGCGGGCTCGCCATCCGGTATAGTAGCTGCTCATAAGTCTCTCTGCTCTCTCCTCGTCTCGCTGTTATTGCCCTGGCTTGGCATGAAGCACTGCACTTTCCCAGGCAACGGGCATGTTAGCGGTGCCCAGGCATTTCTGGATACTGGGCTTGTGGTTGCTCATAGGACGATGAAGGAGGAAAGCCATCCTGTCTCCCATTCCTCGATGTGGGAGCATCAGGGAACTTCGTGTGATCTCCTTGCTCATAGTAATGGGGATACTGCATTGAGGGTACAGAGGACCTCGTCGATGTCCTCCACATGCGGATGAGCAGCCAGCTGATCGCGGCGATCACAACGACGCACAACAGCATACCCAGCGGCATGAGGAGCCACATCACACCGATGCCTGGGCCACTAATGAGCGAGATACTCGTGCCAGTTTGCACATGCATACACATAGTGTTCTCCTTTGACTTGTCAAAAACATTTCTCTGTACTATAGTAGTCTGTATAGTTGTAGTACGACTGACCATAGGAGAAAGTTACCGCCATCGCATCGGTCATCGATCTGATCGCAGCGCCATGACGGGTTTTGGGAGGAATGACACATGAGCAGTGAGCCAGAGATTAGCACCTTTCACCCGGATCGTTCCGGGATTCGCCAGGTGCTCGGTGACCTGGAAGCCGAAATCATGGAGCTGGTCTGGGCACGCCCAGCGGATCAGGGAACGACGGTACGCGATGTGTTCGAGGTACTCTACGAGCGTCGACACCTCGCCTATACCACGGTGCAAAGTACCATGAACCGCCTGGCGAAAAAACGCATGCTGCGGGCCGAAACGGAAGAACACGCCCACGTCTACTATCCGACCTTGACCGAGCCTGAGTTCATCTCGCGCTTCGTGGGACGCGTGGTGGAAGGATTGCTCTCGAACTTCACAGGCATGTCGCAAGAGCAACCTCCCAGCCAATCAGACCCACAAGCAGCAGAGCGAACACGTCGCCTCCTTGAGGAGATTGCTCGCCGAAAGACGACTCAGGAGGAGCCATAATGCATACACTCCTGCTGGTGCTCTCCGTGTTGCTCCTCGTGCCAGGAAGTGCGTTCGCCTTCTGGCTTCTGCGCCGCTTCGGTGGCTGGACGTGGTGCCGTCATCTGCACCTGCTTGTGCTCTCGGTCCCGCTGGTGAGCCTGGGAGTGAACCTCTTGGCGGTGAACCACTTCGTGGGACGTACCTGCTTTACCACGGCCCCAAGCTGGGATATTCTCCTCAGTCTCCTCATTGCGCTCTCGATGGGGCTGATTGTCATGGCGGGAATCGGACTGGGCGTCTTTCGACAACTCCTGCTGCACCTCGTCGTCGCACGAAAAGCGCGACCTGCCGGAGCAGATCTTCAACTGCTGATCACGAGGCTGGCAGCAGCACTGAGGGTGACAACCCCTCGTACGCTGCTCTACGCAACCCAGTCTCCCCTTGCGCTGACATATGGAATCATACACCCCACGATGGTGCTTTCCCCTTGGATGGTGGACCAGCTAGACCCTCGTGAGCTAGAAGCCGTGCTGGCGCATGAACTGGCGCATATCGCACGGCGTGATGCGTTGATCGGTTGGCTAGCACAGCTTTTGCGCGATGCGTTCTGCTATGTGCCCACTAGTTGGGTGGCCTATCGAGACCTGCAGCACGAGAAAGAACTCGCCAGCGACGACCTCGCGCTCCAACTCACGCATCGACCTCTGGGCCTGGTAAGTGCGCTTGCCAAAGTGTGGCAGGCAACCGTGCGCATGCCTACCTTCTCCACTGGGTCCACCTTGGTTGGAATGGGGAGTAGCATCGAGAGCCGCATTACTCGACTGCTCTACCCACAAGTGCAAGCCAACGAGGTTCTCCCCACGCAATGGCAGTCCTTGGGGAGTGTGCTGCTAGCCCTGTTGGGACTAGTGATAATCGAAGCCGTGATGATGGCCATTCTGCTTGCCCCGATGGGGTGCGGTCCGCTCGCTTCTCTTGGTGGAATGTGGTGATGGGAAGATCAGCAGGAGACGGAAGGGTGACTTCTTCTCTTTCCTGCTAATCTCCTATTGGCAATAGTCCTATTGACGATAGGAGATATATTCGCTATAATCCATCAAGAATGTGGGAAGCATAGGCGGATCAAGCCCTTCCACTATTCAAGTCGTAAGGAGCACATCACATGAAAACGTCAGCACGGGATCGTCGTGAGAAGGCGAAGCGTACCGCCACGCAAGAGAGCGGGACAAAACAATCCAAACAACGGAGGAGGGTGAGCACTTCCTCCTGGAAACGCTGGGGATGGGGAATCGGGTTACCTGTCGTTGCGCTTCTGGTCGTTGGTATTGTTCTGCTCGTTCGGTCCCAAACAGGTGACCTTCAAGGCATCGTCACGTATAGCAATTTGAGCCGAGATCATGTCACAGGCAAGGTGACCTACCCACAAAACCCACCGGTAGGTGGAGCGCATAGCCCTACTTGGCAGACCTGTGGCATCTACGGCCAGCCGATTGCGAATGAAAATGCCGTCCATTCGCTGGAGCATGGTGCGGTCTGGATCACCTATCAGCCCAACTTGGACGCGTCTTCAGTCGAGCAGTTGCGGAGCCTGGTGCGTGGACACGATCATGCCTTGCTGTCTCCCTATCCTGGGCTTCCCTCCCCAGTCGTCATCTCGGCTTGGGGCGTCCAGTTACGAGTGTCCAGTGCGAGCGATCCCAGGCTCGCGCAGTTTGTGCCGAAGTACGAACAAGGGTCGCAAACGCCTGAGCCAGGAGCTGCGTGCAGCGGTGGGGTTGGCACGCCTGATGGACAGTAACGAATAGAAAGGCGAGCCTCTCGGCTTGATTGAGGCGTAGCGTCTCGCGTGTGTAGAAAAAAGAAGGACTATGATGCAATATCTTCCTTACCTGCTGTGTATGCTCGCGTGTCCCATTGGGATGGGCATGATGTTGTGGATGGCGATGCGCTCTGGCAAAGAGCAGACACGCCCTGATGAGAACGCTGAAGCACGAGTGGCAGCTCGTTCTGCGCTTCCAGGTAGCCCTTCGCAGGCCTTCTCGCCACTGAAGATGATCGTGGACTGCGTCAAGATGTGCCTCAACTGGAAGGTTGTTGGGGTCCTGGTACTGGTAGCACTCGTCATAGCCATCGTGGCTCCACAGTGGCTATGGGGAGCAATTCCGTTGCTCCTCGTGGCAGCCTGTCCTCTTTCCATGCTGGTGATGCTCTTCTCGATGCATGCCTCTCACACGAGTCAGAGACACGGAACGGAGATACCAGGATGTGTCTCATGTGAGACACAGCAGCCCTCACCCACATGGATGGGGAAACCAGTGGAGCATGCACAGGAAGCGGAGGAACCTGTGGCCTCTGGAGTGCGAAAGCGAGTAAACCGATCACACTCACTCCCTTCTCTGTAGGTGGAGGAATGGAAAACAAGGAAAGACACCAGATGAACATGGAAGAATTAGCATCTCACGCCCGGGCATCGTCTCATGATGAGCACCTGAGTACATCAACACTACCTGTACGCGCGAAGCGAAGACGGCGCATCGTCGTCTTTCTCCTGGTCAGCCTGCTCAACATTGGACTGCTCACGCTGCTTGCCTCTCAGATATTGAACCCAGCTCAGGGAACTCCATCAGGGGGAGGGACGAGTTCGCTCATTGGAAAGCTCGCGCCCGATTTCATCTTGCCGCGCCTCGGTGCCTCGACGGCCTCGACCATTCACCTCTCGGCCCTCAAAGGCAAGCCCGTGATCCTCAATTTCTGGGCGTCGTGGTGTGATGCGTGTAAGGAAGAAGCACCGCTCTTACAGAAGACCTGGCAACAGGTCTCTCAGCAAGGGGTGATGCTGGTCGGTATCGACTCGGGAGACACATCTGCTCCGGCCAAGCGCTTTGTCGAGGACTATGGCATCACCTACCCGAATGTCGTTGATAGTGCCAATGGCACGACGGCGATCAACTATGGCGTGACGGGATTTCCAGAGACCTTTTTCCTTGATCGCCACGGTATCATCATCCACAAGGAAATCGGGGCCTTGTCTTCACAGATGATGCAACAGGACCTTCGCCAGCTTGGAGCTTTGGCTTCGCCTCGCAGTAGTGTTCTTTTCGATTCGCTTGACGCAAGGGGGAGGATGGACGAAGCTCTCTCAACGAGCAGAAGGGAAGGAAGCGTGTGAACCAGCGAATGCCTCGACGGAGACGGCACCTTCTGCTCGGAGCCTTCCTGTTGGCAACTTTCCTCTTCCTCGTCTTTCCAGCCAGGAGCTTCGCCCATGCCGAATTGCTTCGCTCTGACCCAGCAGACAATGCACTCCTGCGCGTGGCACCGACACAGGTCCGTATGTGGTTCAGTGAAGCCGTAGCTCGCTCCTCAACGCTTAGTACGGCGGTCATCGTCGATGCCGCCAACCAGGGGGTGGACAAAGGTGATGCGCGGGTCGTCTCTGGTGACGCACGCGAACTGGATGTGACCTTGAAAGATCATCTCCTTCCAGGAATGTATATCGTGGCATGGAGCGTTGCCTCCGAGGACGACGGCCATCTCACCTTCAGGAACCCTCCGCTTTACGGTGACGCGACCTGACGGTTCCCTTCCTCCTCAAGGAGCGACTTCAGGCGATCAGACAGCGAGCTCGAATCCTGGGCAGTATGATGGCGCGCCCCTCTTTTCCTTTCTCACGATCACGCTGCTGGAACTGGCGGCGATCTTTTGGGTGGGAGCACACTTCTTTCAGCACTTTGTGTTACCGCCCGTTACAGAAGAGAACAAGGCCCAAGGCGCGATGACGTATCAGGTTCAGCGTCGTTTTGAGCGGCGTCTGGCCGTTCCAACGGTCCTGCTCCTGCTGCTCGCCAATAGCGGGATACTGCTCGGACAAGTCGTCACGGTCGCAGACGGGAACGGAGCACGGGTGTTGGACCCATCGTTGTGGATGACCCTGCTCACTAGCGGACGCTTTGGTCTCTTCTGGTTCATCCGGGAACTGCTCCTTGTCCTGGCACTGCGCCTCGCCTTCCTCCCATTCCAAATGAAACAATTCCCACAGATGATCGCCACCATCCTTGCCTGGGCGAACCTGTTGCTCGGTCTGGCTCTCTTTGTCACCATGGCATCCACCAGTCATGCGGCGGCAACCACGTCCTCGCTCGGCGTGTATGCCGTGCTCGCAGACTTCCTGCATTTGCTTGCAGCAGCCTTCTGGATCGGTGGTATCCTCTTCATCGGATGCTGCTATCTCCCCATCCTCCGCACGTATCCACCCGTTGAGCAAGCAGGGTCTCTGGTCACCATCCTGTCCTCCTACTCACCTTGGGCACTGGTCGGTGTCGTCCTCATGGCGATCACCGACCCCTTTACCGCCACGCTCCGCTTGAACGGATGGAACCAGTTCGTGACTACCCTGTATGGTCAGGTACTCACCATCAAAATCCTGCTGGTGGGTGTCCTCCTCCTCACGAGCGGGATGCACATCTTCCTGCTTTGCCCTCGTCTCAAGAAGACGTATCTGGCGTCTTTCGACCCTAAGACACACATACCAGGGACGGCAGCAGAGCGAGAGACGAGTGCGCTTCGCAGAGCAGAACAGGTGAAACAGGGCGAGGAGCAATTGGCAGGACAAGCACGATGGCTCATGCGCATCCTCTCATGGGAGGCGAGCGTTGGAATACTCATCCTAATCTGCGTTGGCGTGATGAACGTCGTTGCCGGAACCCTGTGAAAGGATGCTCTCCTTTGCTCCTCTTGCCTTCTCATGGTATAATGAGGAATATCAAGATATATGTATATACATGCAGATGTACATATGGAGAAGTGCTAGCTATGGGAACTCATCATCTTTCTGAAGGAATGAACGTTCCCGCACAGACGTCAGATGTCTGTCGAGGACGCTGCATTCACCCAGAGCATGTCGTGGCCGTGAGAGAACGCATGTTGCCTTCTATAGAGTCTATGGAACTCTCAGCTCTCTTCACGGTTCTCAGTGATCCGACTCGTCTTCAGGTCCTCTACGCACTCCTGCACGCCCCAACAGGAGAATTGTGTGTCTGCGATCTCGCCGCAGGGTTAGGTCGTGACGAGACCACAATGTCACATCAGCTTCGCGTTTTGCGTAACCAGCGGATCGTGGCGATGCGGAAAGCGGGCCGCGTCGTCTACTACCGCTTGATTGACGAGCATATTCGCAAGATGCTGGTGCTTGGCCTCACCCATGCGAATGAAGTTCCGATCCCTCAAGAAACGGAGCAATCAGCATGAGCCATGACCACGCAGGACATGACCATACGCATGGCATGGCGAAGCAAACGCTCCGCGTAGCCTTTTTCCTGAGCCTCATAATTCTCGCGGCGGAACTTGCTGGCGGCATCATCTCGCACTCGCTGGCGTTGCTCTCGGATGCAGGTCATGTGCTCACCGACATCTTTGCGCTCAGCCTCGCCTGGTTTGCCACAGGACAGGCAGAACGCCCTGCCAACGCCCGCAAGACCTTTGGCTACCACCGGGTCGGCATCATCGCGGCACTCGTCAACGCGTTGACGCTCATTCTCATTGCGCTGTGGATTCTGTGGGAGGCCGTGCAACGCTTCCAGCATCCCGAACCCATTCAACCGCTGGTGATGTTCCTGTCGGCGGGCATCGGCATTGCGGTCAACCTCTATATCGGCTTTGGCTTGCAAAAAGAGGGCGACAATTTGAATGTACGAGCGGCTGCTTTGCATGTCTTTGGCGATGTGGGAGCCTCCGTTGCTGTCATCGTCGCGGGCCTCATCATCCTGCTGACTGGTTGGACCCCAGCGGATCCCTTGCTCTCCGTTGGCATTGCGGGCCTGATCGCCGTGGGAGCCTGGCGCATCTTGCGGGAAACAATGGATATCCTGCTCGAAGCCTCGCCCAAAGAGATCAGCGTGCCGGAGTTGGTGCGGGACATGAAAACGGTTTCTGGCATTCAAGATGTGCATGATTTGCATGTCTGGTGTATTACCAGTGGGATGAACGCCCTCTCCTGCCATGCTATGATCCGCGATATGCCTGCTAGCGAAAGTGCTTCAATCCTGCATGATCTGGAAACGATGCTGGCGGAGAAGTACCGAATTGGACACGCCACCATTCAATTTGAGTGCCATGCTCACCAGGAACAGTATTGCTCGGTGAATGGCCTCTACTGCCAGATGGAAGCAGGCAACCACGACGACCATCACGATCATGAGCATACTCATTCCGAGGGTGTCCCGGCTGAACAGAAAGAACAACGCTAATGGCAAGACAGCTTCCCGTTTTGGGTGCATCCACCAAGGTCGCATCCTCTCCTCGAAAAGAACACGTCCGCCTAGGGATGTGGATTGAACTCGTGACGATTCTGTGGATGACGATTGAGGCCAGTGTTGCCATCACTGTTGGCTTTGCCACCCGCAGCGTCTCGCTGCAAGGCTTTGGCATTGATAGCATTGTCGAGCTGATTGCAGGTGGTATTCTGCTGTGGCGATTGTTGATTGAGCAGCGTGGCGGCTCTGTCGAGCGGATCGAGCAAGCCGAACGGCGGGCCTCATGGGTCACGGCCATCAGCTTGTTTGCCCTCGCCGTCTACATTGTCGGCGACAGTGCCTTCACCTTTCTCACAAGAACCAGGCCAGAATCGTCCTGGTGGGGCGTGGGCTTGGCCGCCGCTGCTACCATCATCATGCCCATCTTATGGCAGGGCAAGCTTCGAGTCGCCAAACGGATTGGGAGTGCTGCCCTCAAGGCCGATGCTGCCTGTAGTGTGACGTGTGCTTATATGTCTCTGACCTTGCTGGTTGGCCTCCTGCTCAATCGTGTCTTTAGCTGGTGGTGGGCTGATCCCTTTGCAGCCCTGGTGCTCATTTACTTCCTGGTGCAAGAGGGACGTGAGGCGTTACACGAAGCCCGAACTGGAGAAACGTGCAGTTGTGGGTCGGATGACTGTTGTGATTGAAAATGGACGGAAAGGACGCCCTCTCTCCAGAATAAGCGTCCTCTCACTCCTCTTGACCAGAATGCTGAATCCTGAAGGGAAACAGCGATGCTGAAGACCCTCGCGTCCATCCTGCTCTATGTCTTATTTCCGGTGTGCGCCATGATCGTTGGCGCACTCATCGCGACCTTTCGTTCGCCCGGACCAAAGATTGGGAGCGCGATTCAACACTTTGCGGCAGGGACCGTGTTTGCCGCAGTTGCGGTTGAACTGTTGCCAGACGTAGTACGCAAACATGCGGTTGTTTCAACCATTGTGGGCTTTGCGGCAGGCGTTGCCCTCATGCTGGTGATCCGACAGCTCAGTACACATGCAGAAGCACGGAGTAAGGACAAAAGCGGGGTGAGTACAGGACTGGTGGTCGCCGTTGGCGTGGACATCACCATTGACGGGTTCCTCATCGGCATCAGTTTTGCCGCAGGAGCCAGGCAAGGGCTTCTCCTCACCATCGCGCTTTCCCTGGAACTGCTCTCGCTTGGACTTGCCACCGTGACGACCTTGCACCAAGCAGGCGCATCACGCGGACGAAGTGTTGGCATCGCAGCAGGGCTTGCCCTCTTGGTGCTCGTTGGTGCAACAGTGGGAACGACCCTGCTTGTAGGAGTGACAGGACCCCTGCTGAATGCGGTGCTCGCCTTTGGGGTCGCTGCCCTGTTGTACCTGGTCACGGAGGAATTGCTGGTGGAAGCCCATGAGGTGCCGGAGACGAACATCGTCACCAGTATTTTCTTTGTGGGGTTTTTGGTCGTGTTGCTCATCGATCTGCTCGTCTGAACGCGCAATGCCTTTAAAAAGAGGGTGATCGTGCGTCGAACAGCGGTGAGCGTGTCCATCCCTCTAAACCTCATTTTCCCTGCATTGTAGAGTTATATGAAGGGAGGTGGAACCATGGTGAGAACGAGACGATGCTGGCACAGACAACTTCTGATTGCACTTCTGTTCAGTGCAGAACTCCTGGTCCTACCTGCCTCGACAGCCTTTGCTCACGCCAACCATGCCAAAGTCATCAGTGCTACTCCTAGCATCGGTTCGACAATTGCGACAGCACCAACGACGGTCACGGTAGTCTGTGCCGAGAACCTCACTGCTGGGGTTGTGTTGCAAAAATTATGAAGGAAACGAAGCGAGCATGAGTAACCCTCTTCATTCCTCTTAAGCCACTATTCCAAACAGCTTTGCAACCAATGCAACTTGCCTTCCCACTTCTCCTTTTGCTACTCCTTGCACTTGTCCCTTCCTCATCATGTTCATCATCTCAAATCCTTGTAAGGTTCGCCACGCTGTCCCAATCGAGAAAAAGCCCATCCTAGGTTTTGTGAGCCGTTTGATAAACCGATGATCCTGCTCAACCAGATTATTGAGATATTTGACTTGTCGCAGTTCGCAGCTTTCGGGAATGTGCCCTTCCGTTTTTAATTCATTGAACGCTTTTGGATAGGCGGCATTTTTGTCCACGTTGATAACTCGTGGCTCACTGGTATGGGAGGCAGTAAGCGTTTTGAGGAAGAAATGCTTGGCAGCTTGCGCATCTCTCGTCAGGCTGAAGAAGAAATCCAGTGTGTTTCCCTGCGAATCAACGGCTCGATAGAGATAGACCCACTCCTTTTTCACTTTGATGGACGTCTCATCGACCCGCCGGGAGTCGGTTGTGGGCTTCAAATGGGGACGGCAACGCCGTTCAAACTCAGGAGCATAGTGCTGAACCCAGCGATAAATTGTCGTATGATCCACATGCATTCCCCGCTCCAGCATCATCTCTTCGAGATCTCGATAGCTCAAAGCATAGCGCAAGTACCAGCGCACGCACAGAAGAATGATGTCGGCTTGGAAATGACGCCATTTGAACGGATGCTGCTCTGTAATGGTGAGTCCTCTTTTGCTCTTTTCTCTCTACTCTAGCAGATCAGCTTATTTCTTGCAACACAGCCCTCAAAGCCGCGTTCCAGAAACATTTCAGCCAGGTCACGCAGACTCAATGCGTACCGAAGCCGCCACAACAAGACGAGGAGGACAATCTCGGTGGGATATTTCAGAAAGTTAAACGGGGTTCCTGTACGCTCATTAAAGATTCGCTTGCACCCTAAGCAGCGGAACGTTTGATAGCCGAGCGACGTTTGCTTGGTCTGTTCCTTGGTTGCCGTTAAAGCACAGTGCGGGCAGTTCATGGGTCACTCCTCATTCAGATGGTTGCTTCCCACAAGCATACCCCACAAGCGATCTCCATACCAAGTCCTCTTCTGAACTCTGACGCTTCCCGTTGCGTTCCATACTGATTTTTTGCAACACAACCCCCCCGTTTCATTTCGTGAGATTATGATGATCTTCAGGGTATTGAATGCTAATCTTTTGAATACGTCGTATGCGTATGTCTAGTTCTTGAGCTTCATTTTCTCGTCCCATTTTTCGTAACAAGGACATGTAATTTCTGAGTACCAGCATTACTCGAGGGTGCATCTCTCCTACAGCGTTTTCCACGATCGCCTGTGCTTGCTTGTAAAACGATTCTGCTTCTTCATACTGTTCTCGACCCTCATGTAATGCTCCTAGATTAGTAAGCGACTCAGCCACTTCTGTATGGGCTCCCCCCAGAAGCTTTTCGCGAATCTGCAACGATCGCCAGAGCAGTGGTTCCGCTTGATCGTACTTCCGTTGACAACTATAAACCTCGGCCAATGCAGTGAGGGCATGAGCTACTGTGAGATGCTCTTTCCCCATCGTCCTCTCAAAAAGCTCCAATGCCTGCTGGCACAGTGGTTCCGCTTCGTCGTACCTCCTTTGGTATATATAGTTCCCCGCTAAGTTCATATAGCTGACAGCTAAATCAGGATCTTTAGGATCCAATCGCCGTTGGCGAATTCTCAGGGCCTGACTGAAGAGTGGCTCCGCCTGATCGTACTTTCCTTGGTCCCGATACAAGTTTGCTAAACCATTTAAGCTGACCGCTATATCCGGATGATCAGCTTCCAGTGCATTCCGCCGCATGTCTAATGCGCGTTGGTAGTATGCCTCTGCCCTCTCATAGTTACCTTGCAATCTGGCGAGGTGTGCTAATTCATGCAGGCAGCTCGCAACATTATAATGCTGCTCTCCCCACACTTTCTCACTGATGGCTAGTGCAACCTTATACCTTGCTTCGGCCTTATCGTACTTCTCCTGTGATAGATAGATTATTGCCAACCTATTTTCACAGAAGACCATGGCGTCGCTTTCCGCCCCGAATACATGCTCACAGATCTTCTCAGCCTGTTTGAAACACTGTTCGGCGAGATCATACCAAGCGCATTCGCTGAAATAGCTGCCTATAGCAAGGAGAAGCGCGGCGACCTCATCAGATACAAGCCTCCATTGCTCGATCAGCTTTGTACAAGCTTGCAACTGGGGAACATATCTTTCAAGATCTGGAAGGGTTTCGGCCTGGGTCCTTATCAAAGCGAGATATATAGCGCCTACCGTTCTCTCGACCCACTCAAACTGCGTTTTCACATCCATCTTGTCTCTGAATACCGCCTGCACCAATCGATGGATGTTCACGGTCTGGGTCTTCGTATTCCGATGTATCAATGAATATCGCCGCAGCTCAGCAATGACTTGATTGAACGAAAACTCATCTTGTACATGTTGGAGGTTGGGACCGAGTCTGGACGATCCATCGATCACAATCTCTTCAGGAATGGTGTCTGGAGAAAGGAACGCGTAGATGCGAAGTAAATCTACAGCAGCCTGACTCGACTGTGCCACTTTGTCAAACGAGAGAGACCAGGTTGTCGCAACTGAATGCGGATAAGAAAATTCTCCGTTAGCGCTAGCCGAACCGCGCCATTTCAACACATCCATTTGTCGTCGCTCGTACAGTTGCGTATAAGCAGCGAGGTTGCACTCTACTTCCTTGATATAAGCTCCTGCATAAACAAAGGCTAGAGGGAGGCCACTCATCAGGTACGATAAGCGAATGGCATGCTCGCGATCATGATTATCAGCGTCTTTCAGCGGAGCGTCAGCATCTAGCAATTCTGCCTTTCTCAATAGCAGCAAGGCTCCTTCTTCTGCGGTCAGATCATCCAGTTCGACATTCACTACAGAAGTGCCCGTTGCCTGGGTCCTCGTCGTAAGCAAGACATGACCCCTTCTTGACGTTGGAAGGATACCATTGTCGTAGATCAGAGCTACATCGTCAACATTATCGAGGATGAGCAGCCAATGGGCTGTGTCCCTCATCCACTGTCCAACAACACGAAGAGCGTGCTGTGAATCAGCCAGCTTGCTGATAGGCACTTTGCTCACTTTATACGCGAGTTGAGTTAGCCCTGCAATCAAACTTTCTCGGGTCGAGGCGTCAACCCACCACACAGCTTCATGATACTCGCCTCGATACTGGTACGCATATTGCAATGCGGTATATGTCTTGCCAATACCCCCCAATCCGCTAATCGCCTGGGTGAGTGAAGGTGTTTTACCTGCCAGAAGTGCCTCATGTAGCTTCTGCAAGACTTCTTGACGACCTACAAATAGAGAGAGACGGAAAGGAACATTCCAAATATGAGGGTAAGGCAGTTCTTGTTCGTGCAATGTTCGCGGAGGAATGTGTTCTTGAGGTTCTTCGCTCTCGTCGTTCGGGCCTTTCCAGGCTTCAACTGGAATTCTGAGAAATTTGTAGAGTTTACTGCGAGAGAGGCGGCCTGGTTTCCTTCTTTTCGATCTTTCCCATCGACTGACCGCGGTTAAACCGACATCAAGGATTGCTGCAACTTCTTCTTGTGTCAGGTTTAGCTTTTGACGCAGCCGCTTTATCTGTACATCTGGCGGTGTTTCTTCCGTGATCCCAACCTGTTCACGCAAATGCTTTATATATGCGTTCCAAGAAACTTCTTCTTTTAAGTGGAGCCTTTTATACAACTGCCGTATATGTTCCCGAAAATGTTCATCGAAAGATGTATCTTCCATCCTGTCGGAGACTTTCTGTTGTCGGTTCGAAGCTACGCACTTATAACATAACAGCTGACCTTTGCTCTCTGGATTGTACCCAATTCTCTTTAGTACTGCAAGAGCGACCAATTTGGCCTGATGGCAAGTTGTGGCAAATTGTGGCAAGTTCTGGCCTTAGACAGGCAACGAAAAGGATATTAAACTTGTCCCAGAAGCGATGCAAGATACAGATGCATTGATAGATGGAGGATGAGACGAGTAACTAATATCGCTGGAGAATGATACAGCTGCATACAGGTATCCTAAATATCGCTTTCTTGAGGAGCGTGGACATCCTCCAAGAGGATGTGTCAGAGCACAAAGAAAGGCAAGAAAAGTTTCATGGGCAAATCGACATCTCTATTAAAGAAGAAGCTCACTACCATTGCTCATCTCATTGAGCAGGAAAAACAACGGGGTGTTCCCAATGGACGTGACGCTATCGAAGCGCGTTACAAAAAAAACGAAACTATTGAGAGTCTCATTGATGAAGTTGAAAAGGAATACTTCAAAGGAAGCAACAACGACATGATCTCGGTCCAGAAGACGTTGCACGAATTGAAGATCCGCCTCAACCAAATTGCTCAGGTTCCTTCCATCAAGAAGATCAAACGAGCGCAGAACCTTCTCAACTTTCAGAATCTGCGCATTCTTGAAATAGACGAGCATGAGCATGAGGAGAGCGGCGAGCGCGATCTCATCCATGCGCTCGTGCTGGATGGCGCTGGAGTCAGCCTGTTTGATCGTTTCATCAGACCTCGCCAGCAAATCACAGCACAAACGAGCTATAAAACGGGTGTCACATCTCAGGATCTTGAAAATGCTCCAACGACCTCGCAGGTTTGGACGGAACTCCTCTCTGTTCTGTCTGGCGGATACGTTGTGTCATTCGATTTGCTCCTTTACTACCTAGCCTTGGAAGAAGCTGCTAGTCATCACCACCTGGAGGCTCCCGTACTAATTGGAGAGTCCTTGCGAGAGCAGTTTCGCTCTTACTTCCGCACTCCACAGCGAAACCTGTGGGGATGGACGCAACATCCATCTCTTGAAGAGCTCTGCAAGCTCGTTGGAACTCCTCTCCCAGAACCTCCAAAACAAACAGCATATGATCGTGCAATGGGACTACTCTGTGTCTTGCAAGCCATGGCTCAAGGCTTTTTTGCTGAGGCAGAAGGAGCGACGATGACAGATTTCTCCCCTTTGGAGAGCGATTTTGATGAAATGGAGTTTGAAAGAGACACCTTTAATGAAAATCTCTTCTAATAGAAAGAAGCGGCGTCGTGATGTATTGTCTTCGATGCAATCCTTATTCTTGACAATATCCGGGGCCGCGAGAAGCCATGGTCGTTCCGTATGTTTGTATCATACTATGCGTACATCCTGTCATATTGACGTATAGCTCTCATTACTTCGTCTTGCTTCTAGATTGCAGCGGAAAGGAAAGAACATTTTATGGAACACCATTTGGAGGAACAGTACTCTTCCCATTTGGATAACGTCTTGTCTCGTCTGAAGGGAGTGCGCAAGTCTTCACACGGCTGGGTTGCCTGTTGCCCGGCCCACCATGATCGCAATCCTAGCCTGAGTATTGCTGTTGGAAACGAAGGGCGCATCCTGCTCAAGTGTTTTGCGGGATGTGAATTGAAGAGCATCGTCGAAGCAATGGGCCTGACCGTTTCTAATCTGTTTTTGTCTACGTCATTCACACAGAAAAAGCGTTCTCACAGGGGGATAAGCTTGCTTGATTTTGCAGAGAACAAACTCATTCCCTGGAAGTTTCTCTTCAATCTTGGTATTAGCGAAGAGCCATCAGGCGGTTTGCGCATTCCATACCACCTGCCTGATGGGACCCTTGCACCTCGTTATCGTATCAGAACCGCACTTGTCGCGAAAGAGGGGTCACGATGGAGTAAAGGGCCATGGGAGATTGTTCCCTATGGGTTAGAACGTCTCACTGAGGCGCGTAAAGATGGCTACTTGATCGTCGTCGAAGGCGAAAGTGATTCGATTACCCTCTGGCTACACCACTTTCAGGCACTCGGACTTCCAGGAGCAGACATGGGTGACAAACTGAAAGAAGAGTATCTTGAGGGGATAAATCGTCTCTACATCTACAAGGAACCCGACTCCTCAGGAACCATGTTCGTCTCCAGAATTGAACACCTGTTACAACAATGGAAGTGGCCCGGTGCCGCATATGCTGTATCGCTTTCCGATGTCAAAGACTCTAACGATCTGCACAAACGTGATTGGAAGAGCTTCCAGGAGACTTTTCAGCTTGCTCTAGATACATCTAAGCAGATCTATCCTGTTCCTGGAACAGCAGCGCCTTCAGTATCTACTGAAGTTATCAGTGCTCCTCTTCCTTTGCAAGTGCTCCTGGAAAAGAATGTAATCCCTGCTCAGTGGGCAATAAAGGGCATCTTACCAGAAGGATTGATTCTGTTGGCAGGAAAGCCAAAACAGGGGAAGAGTTGGTTGGCGCTTGAGATGGCTCTCGCTGTTAGTACTGGAACGCAAGCACTTGGTACATACAATGTCACGCAGGGAGGGGGGCTTTACCTGGCTCTGGAAGATAACGAGCGACGGCTGCAAGCACGAACACAGTTGCTTCTCGGCTCAATGGAGCGACCACCAACCGAACTGGCCTTTGCTGTTGAATGGCCCCGACTGGACCAGGGTGGTTTTACCCACCTTGATGCATACCTGAAGGCACATCCACAGACACGTCTTGTGGTGATCGATACCTGGGCAAAGATCGCGCCACATTCCGCTGGACGAGCTCGCTCTTCATATGAGGTCGATTATCTGGCACTCACACCCCTCAAACGCCTGGCCGATGCCTACCATGTGTCTATCGTCCTTGTCCACCACTTACGCAAAACGCAGGCAAAGGATGTGCTGGACGAAATTACCGGTTCGACAGGACTGGTAGGTGCCGTCGATGCGGTCCTGGTGCTGAAACGAGAGCGGAGCCAGGAGCAGGCTACCTTGTTTCTCACTGGACGCGACATCGAACAGGAGCGCACCCTCTCACTCATCTTCGATCCTACGACCGCCTGGTGGAAATTGGATGAGATGTACCAGAAAGGAGATCACAATGACATCCAAGAGTAAACAACGTTTGGAGATGTTCATCTCCCTGGCATGGTATGAAGTGCTCTTACGCTTCATTGCCAATTTTATCGCCAAAACCTCGGAGTTGCTTCTTGCAGCTGGACTCGTCGTTAGTACCGCTAATTTTCTAACTGATGGAAGCATTCTGAAAACACATGATAATCTATCGGTTGCCTGGGCATGGGCCCAAGCCCTCGCAATCGACTCCAGCCTGGGGATCAGTTTTTATTCCATTCTTCAATGCCTCAAACAACGAGATTGGACCAAGTGTGTTCTCTACAGCATATTAACAGCTCTGCTAGCTCTGGTGGCTGGTACCATTACCAACATTGACATTTTCAGTCATGCGATACATACATCCATGGGCGACGCAATGACGAAAATTGGCCTCGACATCCAGGTTTTGAGTGCACTACGCTCAGTGGCCGTGGTTGGTTTTGTCCTAATGAGTCGCTTAAGAGATGTCTCATTTAAAGATCTCTATGCCTCTGCGGAGGTGGAGCAACCTCGTGAGCCTGAGACGTCTCTTGTGAAGTCGCCTCAGGAGCATCACATACTCAGCGCAGAAAGTCATCTGTTCACATTTCAGGAAGTGGCACTGTTGATGCAGGCTGTTAGCCAAAAAGGGGAAACGAGAGTAACCGAAGCTCCCAAGGAAGCTAGCTTGCCTCAAGTAGCTCATCATTCAAGAGTCACTGGTCAGGACCAGCAGTCAAATGCTCCACATGATACACAGAAAGTAGTACCGGAAACGCTGCTGCCTGGGACCTCTCTTCAACAGCATAGAACGGCACCGAGCGCTGTGGCACCAGAGCCAGTTCAAGACACACGTACAGCGCCAAAGCAGAGTGGCACTACATTGACACCAGTGGAGCCGCAGATCCAGCAGGAGCTACCGCGTCACGCATCGGAAGAACCAGAAGTGGAGCCGCAGATCCAGCAGCAAGAGATTTCAGCGCCTCAGAAGTCACCTGATCGAGGGCTAGACACTGCTCTGGCCCTCCAGGAAGATGGTATGCAGGAACGCGAGGAGCGACTGGAGCAGGCCTATCAAGCGCTGAGTGCGGAGGGGAAAAAGATTTCTGCTCGTGCTCTCGCTGAACGCGCCCATATCCATCGCACAACATGTCATCGCTGGCTCCAAAATCGCAAACAACATGGGGTGTCAGAGTAATGCATTCTTATGCCAGGGGGAAATACTTGCTACCTTTTCGCGCTGTTGTGAGATCACCTCCTTCTCCGGAATGCGCTTGTGAAGCTTACCCAGCCTACTATTCGGGTTGCCTTTCCAATCAGAAAAGTTCGTTTTTATATATCTTGTTTTGGCCTTCTGCAAGAGTGAGAGGCCAACACTAGAGAAAGGATCGCATTATGAAGAAGTATGCTCCATTGAGAAAAGCTACTGCAAGCAGAAGAGCACAAAAAGGCAAAAGGAAACGACAATGGACCGGGCGCGATTACTATTGCCTGAGCTGGATTGGAGAGCAGCGAGCCATCAGGTATGATCAACTCCAACGACTCCTGGCACGTGAGTCAGACTTGGAAACAGTTGTCCCAGGCTGGCTCTCCGAATCGCGTACCAATCATCTCATTGACCGCTGGGAACAAGCAGGGCTGGTCATCTACGTTAAACCCTATGTGCATCGCCCTGGATGGCTCTGGCTGACACGACGTGGCCTTCGCTTTGCTGAGTTGAAGTACCGCTACAATGCACCATCGGAGTCAACGTTCACCCACCTCTACTACATCAATCAGGCCCGGCTTCAATTGGAAGAGGAATACGACGACGACGAGATGGAATGGATCAGCGAACGCACTATCTTGGCGGAGCAAAAGCGCCGCCAGAAAGATCAGCGGCTCAAGCATATCCCAGATGCCATTATCATTTTTGATCCAGAGGGAACAGCGGAAAAACTGGATCTCGAAATTGAACTCTCACGCAAGTCTGAGGCCAAGCTCTATGAAATTCTGCGCGGAGGGGACGATGCACTGGATGAGATCCACCCAGTGCGGTATTACGTCTCACAAAAAGCTAGAGCCGGGGTCATGAAGGCGTACCACAGTGTCATGAATACCAATGATACTTTTAGAGCGTTTATTGATATTCACGACCTGAAAGAACTAGAAGAGTAAGACGTAATCTTGGTATGCATTGTGGAAATGAGAGAACTCGAGCGTTCGATGAGCAATGAACGAACTACGAATATTGACGGTCGGTCTACAAGCAGAAAGGGGTGTAGTGCTGCTTCTGAATAGAGGTCGTTGCACTACTGTTTCGAGATGGATACCACAACTTCTATAACTAAAACTTTAGCTGACTCTTATACCGTCTCTACAATATCGCAAGAATTACCAAAGGATGATATACTCTTTCCTGTCCTTGCTGCACTGCACCGAAGTGCTGTAGTAAATCGCCATGAGAGGAAAGCGAGACGACATGAGTCCAAAAAAGTCCGCGCCGAAGTTGCGTGATGGTTCAAAGGAAAAACCTTTGCTTCTCGATGCTTATATGCGTGTATCCTCACGTGAGCAGGCGGAGGGATACTCACTCGAAGCACAGGAACGCGCCTTTCGGGAATGGCAGAGCGAAGAAGAACGACACGGGCGGTATTGGCAAATTCGTTATCACATCGAACCGGGTGCTTCGGCACATACGGAATTGCTCGAAAAGCGTCCTGTATTCAAGGTGCTACTAGAGGGCATAGAAAATGGAACCGTAGATACGGATGGTTTTGGAGTGCATAAACTGGACCGAGCATCTCGAAATAATCGTGTTTCTGTTCGCCTCTTCGATGCACTGGTAAAGCGTAATATCGGGTTTATCAGTCTCTCTGAACGTGGGCTTGATCTTACCACGCCCTCTGGTAGGCTCGTATTGTCTGTTCTGGCAATGGTTGCACAATTTTTCAGCGACAATCTTGGTTCGGAAGTTGCCAAAGGGAAGAAAGAACGAGCCTTGGGAGATGGATTGAGTAATGCGTGCCGTGAGCCGTGGGGTTATAAGCGTACGGATACTAAGTCTCCGTTTGCTTTAGAGGAGAAGAATACGGAAGGATACCGTCTTGCACTTGCATTATGGTTAAGTGGACATACGGATGCGGAAGTAGCTGATCGTCTCAATGCCGCGGGGTATCAGGTCTGGGGAACGTATAATAAAAAGCCTCGTGGTGATGGAGAACGTGCGTATGAACTGAAGCCATTTTCTGGAGCTTCTGTCTCGGCTATTCGTACGAATGCTTGGTACCGTCAATTCGCACCGGGAAGCCCGTATGGAACTGTGAGGTACAAAGATGAGTTACGTGAAGGGCGACACCCCTGGTTATGCCCATATGATGATTAGTTCTTCCTACAGGAGCGAGCCAAAGAAAAATTTCGAAGGTCTGGAAACCGTCGCTCGGATATACCTATGGAGTTCAAAAAGCGACTCATCTGTGCTCATTGTTATCGCGTGATGGCAGTCTTCTATAGCGGTCGCTTTAAGGACCGCTCAAACGAGGGACGGCGACAGTTCCAAACTGGTTATCGCTGTCGCTGCCAAGAGTTGAATGATCCTTGCCCTTGTAAGTCTCGCATCCTTCCGTCATGGAAAATTATTGCTCAATTCGGGGAATGGTTAAAGCTGCATGTGTGTCTTCCCGATGCTTGGCAAGAGAAAATTAAAAATACGCTTGTAGAGCAAGCAACAACTGCTCTCGCTGATACAGAACTCTCTGACGTACTAGCACTGATTCGACGCAAGGAAGCTGAAATAGAGCGTATAAAAGATATGTACCAAATGGGTGATGTAGATCGAGGCGAATATCAGACACGACTACGCGATGTTCAGGCTGTTTTGAGCCGATTACATCAGCAGGCGCAGTTAGAGAATATTGAGGCGCAAGCAGAGGTACTGATCAAAGCGGGCAATGAACTCATTGACCTTGCATCGGATTGGTGTGATGCAAGTGCCCAGGAACGAACTGAGGCGACGCAAATGTTAGTAGAGTCTGTTTTCTACGATCCACTCAGTCAGCAAATTGTTGAAGTATCAATTCGTCAAAAATATCGCGCTGTCGTAGTTTCTGTTTCGGGCGAAATGCCTTCAGGGCAGCCAGACGACAAATCTCTCCACTAAACCTTGTGATGCATGAACACAAATACTTTAAACATATCTCATCATGCTGCTAGGCAATTTCTCACTACCATGAAGCATCCTGGCCGCTTATGCGGCCAGGATGCGCATTTTCCACTCCTTTGTGTCCCACATAGAGAGGAGTTTCTGCTCTTGTGAAGTATGCAAGAGTGAGAGATGGTGCAAGCGTTAGACTGGGAATTCCAGCGTAACTCCGAAATGAAATGAGCACGAAGTGTCCAAAAAGCTGATTCGAAACTTCGAAATATTCCACGATAACTCTGAAAAAAGTAAGCGATTCCAGCGTAACTCCGAAAAAAGTATATGCTTGTTTCGTGTATTAATACATCTATTTCATGGCCACTCTCTTGATGGCATTGTGATGAAGGCAAGCAAAAATTGGCTTAGTTGAGAACAGATTGTCTTTCCCAAAGCCCAAAGAGGACAGGAACGGGTATCTGTTCTCAAAATGTTTTCTTACAGATATCTCCCTCTCACCCCAATCATACACTACAAAAAGGATTCCCGGCCACGTTCTGCCTGATTTTTGCACGGATCGTGCCAGGAATTGTCGTTATGGAAGGGGTGTTATTCTGGCCGTGTGAGCGTGAACATTTCTGAGCGCGGCCAGGTTATGCCATTTTTGGTGGCCAATGTATTCAATGAGTGACACTTCCCTGTTTTTCCGTCCTTGCTTCTAGCGTGCTATATGCTATACTGTAGCTCATCTACCAGAGAGCTTCAGGTGGGAGTGGGCTTTGTGCTGTGCAGAAACCCTCGTTTTGGGAGATCGTCCGCTATATGTAGAGTCGTTTCACAGGCATGAATACGTCTCATACCTACGAAAACAGGAGGCATTATGCACTTTTCAGAGTATATTGAGTACGATGGGGTTGGTCTCGCACATTTGATAAAGAGCGGACAGGTTTCGGCTCAGGAGGTGCAACAACTCGCTCGGCAGGCGATTTTGGCCGTGAATCCGACCCTGAACGCTCTCGTCGGAGAGCTGTTTGAGGAAGCGCTGCCCTCCTCGACCACTGGACCTTTTGCCGGGGTTCCCTTCGTTATCAAAGATCTTGTGCTTCACGCGGCAGGAGTCAAGACAGGCATGGGAACACGGCTGACTGGTGAAGGGATCGTCTTTCCCCATGATACCGATATGATGACACGTTTCAAGCAGGCGGGTCTGGTAACGCTGGGTCGGACTGCGACCCCGGAGTTCGGCTTCAACGTGACCACTGAGCCCGTCTCAAATGGACCCACACGCAACCCCTGGGATCCCTCTCGCAGTACAGGAGGATCAAGTGGAGGATCAGCGGCCCTGGTGGCGGCCCGGTCGATCCCGGTGGCCCATGGGACCGATGCAGCCGGCTCGATTCGTATTCCTGCTGCCTGGTGCGGACTGGTTGGGCTCAAGCCAACACGGGGACGTACCCCCCATGGACCGGATTCCGATGAACGCCTCTCAGGTCTTGGCGTTGAGTTTGCTCTGGCTCGGACGGTGCGAGATACCGCGGCCTTGCTCGATGTTGTGAGTGGTCCGGGTATTGGAGACAAATATTTCGCCGCCCCGCCTGAGCGTCCCTATGCTCAAGAAGTTGGTACTCCTCCAGGACGATTACGCATAGCGACGACTACGCAGGCCTGGTCAGGAGTGCCTGTTGACAAAGAGTATGCAGACACCGTCTCGATGGTCTGCCACGAACTGGTCGCGCTGGGTCACGATGTAGAGGAATCCAGCCCACAAGTGGATTGGGAATGCTTCGTCGATGCCAACCTCCCGATCTGGACGGCATCGGTCGCTGATGGTGCTCTTGGCCTCGCTCACGCCCGTGGGATTGATGTCGGCCCGGATGTGGTAGAGGCGGTGACGCTTGCCAGCATGGAATACGGACGCCGACTCACGGCAGTGGATCTGCTTCGGGCACTGCGACTCTGCAATACCATCACCAGAAGCGTGGGCGCGTTCTTCCGCTCCTACGATGTGCTGGTGACTCCGACTGTCGCTACCCCACCCCCTCTGCTGGGATCTCTCAACCAGAACGATCCGAGCCTTGATCCCAGAGGCTGGCTCAACAAACTGTTCGCGCTGATCCCCTTTACTCCACTCTTCAACGTGACAGGGCAGCCAGCAATAAGCCTGCCTCTGGGACAATCGAGCGAGGGGCTGCCCATCGGCGTGCAACTGGTGGCACGCTACGGCGAAGAGGCTACCCTCTTGCGGTTGGCAGCACAGCTTGAACAGGCGTTGCCATGGGCTCTTCGCTATCCCTCAATCTAACTGAGAAACGAGGAAGGCTTCGTCAGTAATTTGTCGTGGAGCCATACCCCCGGAAACCCGGTCCCATGAGAAGTGGGCAGGCTGACAGCGACCATCGCTGTCAGCCTGCCCACTTCTGGCGAAAGTAGACAATCACATTACCCGACTACGCAAACCTCCGGGTCCGTTCGCGAAAAAAGGGAAATCGCTCCCAGGCGTCGGCTATCACTTCACGAACTAGCTCCCACTCTGACTTTCTGGATGGCCTGCCAGACATTGTGCGACGTCAACGGGACATCCAGGGATGTGACTCCCAGGGGAACCAGCGCGTCGAGAACGGCATTGGCAACAGCAGCAGGAGCGGCTACCGTGCCTGCCTCACCAGCTCCTTTCACTCCGAGAATGTTGAGCGGACTTGGTGTCTCGGTCAGGGTAAGCTCGAAGGGAGGCAACTCTTTGGCAAGGGGGACAGCATAGTCCATCAGGGTTGCGCTGAGCACCTGCCCGCTCACGTCGTAGGCCATCTGTTCATAGAGGGCCTGACCGATGCCCTGAGTAATGGCCCCATGGGTCTGACCCTCTACCAGCGTGGGTACAAGGACATGACCGTAATCATCTACCGCAACATTCTATTCCCGATCACATAGAAGTCTTCCCTTGTTAGTACAAGGACATGACCGTAATCATCTACCGCAACATAGCGTTGGAGATTCACTTCGCCGGTCTCAGGGTCTACCTGGACGACAGCCAGATGTGCGCCAAAGGGATACGATAAGTCTGCTGGCTCGAAGCCCTGCAAGCTGCACAGCCCCTTGAGCAGTTCTTTCTGGAGATTCTCGGGGAACTGCTCTTTCTGTACGGGGTTCTCGGCAATACTCGCCAGTTGGACGAAGGTGTACGCTTTGCCGGGAACACCGGAGACCTGCACACATCCCTCGCGCAGTTCGAGATCGCTCTCGCCCACTTCGAGCAGATGCGAGGCTAATTTGAACATCTGCGCTTTGACAGCTTGAGCTGAGAGCTTGAGCGCGACGCCTCCGACTCCCATACTGCGGCTGCCAAAGGTAGTAAGCGAATGGCTATTGGGGGTGTCTCCGATGTAGACTTCAACCTGCTCAAGAGGAACCGCAAACTCCTGGGCTACAATTGTGGCAAATGAAGTGGCATGACCTTGCCCACTATCAACCGAAGCACTCTCGACGAGAATCTTGCCTTCAGGAGTAATGCGTACCTGCCCGCTATCAGGCTGACCGCTCATGCCCTGTCCTCCCATCGCGGTGTCTCGATATAGACGCAGAGCCCGACACCAACATACTGACCCTGTGTACGCAGACGAGCCTGTTCGGCGCGGAGTTGCTCATAGTTTGCGGCGGTCAACAGCGTATCCAGGGCATGGCTGTATGCGCCGGAATCATAGGTCGTATTGGTGGCGGTCGTGTAGGGGAACGCCTCCTTGGGGATCAGGTTTCGCCTGCGCACTTCAATGGGGTCTAGAGAGAGCTCATGAGCAATAGCATCCATAGTGCGCTCGATACAATAGCAGGCTTCTGGTCGTCCAGCTCCTCGATAGGGGCCCGTGGGGACAGCGTTGGTCTTCACAGCGTTGACAATAGTGGTAATCGCTGGGATAGCATACGTGCCAGAGATCATCCCGGCAGTCGAATCAACGCTGAGGATGCTATAATCACCAGGATAGCCACCCAGGTCGGCAAAAAACTCGGCCTTGAGTGCCAGAACAGTCCCGTCCTTGCGAACAGCGGCTTGCACACTGGCATGGAGACCCCGGCCATGATTCATCGAGACGATATTGTCCTCGCGACTCTCCAGCCATCGTACAGGTCGTTGCAGCTTGTGCGCCAGGAATGCCGTCACGACCTCTTCACCACAGAGTCGGGTCTTGCCGCCAAAGGCTCCCCCTACATGCGGCACAGTGATCTTGATATCTGTTGGTGCCATGTGCAGCGTCATCGTCAGCTGGAGACGAGCCAACCAGATCGACTGACTGGAGATCCAGACCGAGAGAGTCCCATCAGCATGCCCTTCAGCAACAATGCCTCGCGGTTCCATAGGTACCAGTGCCAGACGTGGTTGCCGCATGTACAACGAGACAATCTTATCAGCTTGGGCGAACCCTGCTTCTACATCGCCAACCGTCTTTTCTTTGGTCAGAGCAATATTGCTCTGCTCATTGAAGATTTTCGGCCCGTCCTTCTGGAGCGCGGCATCGAGTCCTCCTACAGAGGGCAACACCTCGTAATCAACATCAACGAGTTCGGCAGCTTCGAATGCTGCTGTCTCACTCTCGGCCACCACTGCGGCCACTGGTTCACCGGCATAGTTGACCTCCTCACGCGGCATGGCTGGCTGTGGCACCCATGCTGAACCCGGAAATAAATTCGTGAGCAACTCACCCAAATGTGCTGTGTCGGCTCCTGTCACCACCGTCACCACGCCCGGATGGGTCTGCGCCTGTTGTACATTAATCGCAACAATGCGGGCATGGGGATAAAGACTACGCACAAAACTGATATAGAGCATTCCCGGACGACGAATATCGCCCACATACTGCCCCCTGCCAGTGATTAACACCAGGTCTTCACGGCGCCGTATCTTCTGCTCCGGTGCAGCTGGCTGTTGAGAACGACCACTTGCTGTTGTTGCTTCGCTCATGTTGTCCTTCCTCTTCTGATTCCAGATACGTGGATGATCTTTCTCTGCTTGCTTACTGCTCCCATCCCCTTCTTTCTAATATCTGAAGATTACGCACAGAACCGTCTTCATGTCAATTCTGGTCGAAGAGAGCACAGTGTAAATGTTCCTCTGAAAACCTCGAGCGAGAAAGACAAAACGCCTCCTAAGAGCCAGCTTGCATATAAGATCGACATCATAAGGTGGCAGAGCAATAAAATTCAACAGCGCGACTAGGCCAGGTTGTCCAGAAGGCTTTGCTAAGGTATGAGGGCGTGAGAGCCTGGCACACAATTCATTGACGAAAAGAAGATTTGCTCAACGAAGATAGATGGGGGAGTAGCAATGAGAGACCAATGGCTAAATTCAATTATTTGTTAAAATAAAATAGGAAGCATAGTTTTGGCAGATTCTGCAAGACCATGGTATTAATGACAAGCACACATACTTGAGAATTCTATTGTATCGCCGAAATGAAATGAGCACAAGGTGACCAAAAAGCTCTTTAAAAACTCCGAAATATTCCAGCCTAACTCCGAAAAAAAGTAGTTGCTCGTTTAGTACGCTAGTACAGCTATCTCACACTTGCTCATTTGATAACATTTTGACGAAGCGAACAAGGAATGGCTTATTTTAGAACGGATAACCGAAGTAGCCAGCACAGGGTAAAAATTGGCCTATTTGAGAACGGATGAGCGAAGTAGCCAGTACAAGAGTTTTCTTATGTTAGAGAGGCAATGGAATTTGTAACCAAAAAAACAGAGGGGGTTCTTAATTCGCTCTTTTCTCCTCTTGAAGGAATTAATATATTGCAATTGCTCTCTGTTAGTAACCATCTCTTACTAATGCTGTAATTCGGATATCGCATTTCGAAGTTACGATGGAAAATTTTGATCTCCGTTTCATACTTTTTTCGGAGTTACAATGGAATGAGCTTGAGCCTGTGACACCCCCATCACTCGGCTTGGGGATGCAGTATTGACATTCCCCACTATGCTCGGTGGCACTCCCTTTCCGGTGGCATAGCATTTCCTTCCTACCGAAGATTTGAGCGCACATGCGCGATTGCGCGACCTCTAGAGGGCCTTCACCCTCTTTTTTGCTATGACCTCCCCCACTACGGTCAGTGTGAGAATTCCAGCGTAACTCCGAAATGAAATGAGCACTAAATAACCAAAATTTCTCATTTCATTTCCGAATTATTCCATTGTAACCCCGAAAAAAGTATGCTATTCCAGCGTAACTCCGAAAAAAGTAAGTGCTCGTATAATATACAAATACGGCTATCTCATGGTTGTTCCTCTGATAACACTTTGACGTAAGTGAGCAAAGATTGGCTTATTGTAGAACAGATAACCGAAGTAGCCAGGGCAGTACTTTCTGCATGTGTCCATTCAATACATCTATTTACAACCCTTGTGATGAGATATTTACAAATGGAGATTGTGGGAATAAAATATCTAAGATTGACATGCTCGGCCAATGCGAGCCTCAACTTGAAAGGTATTGGAAATTTATGTACAACCTACTTGTAACACATGACTCTGAAGCCTGGAATGGCGATCCTTTTGTCCTTGAGGTTGACCGTTGCATTCGTGAGTATACTGATCAAAAAATAACAGAAAAATACGGCGACCTTTTACAAGCTCAGATAAATGAGCTTATTCGATTTCCTTGTATATTTGCTTGTGAAGCCGTATGTGAAAAAGATCCAAAGTTTGGGTTAATTCGTGAAATAGTAAAAAGGTTAGGGCGAGTTAAAATAAATTATGAGATTATTAATTTAAACAAATTTCTAACCCATTCTGATCTCTTAGAAATGCTATTTGATCTTGATATTTCTGATTGGGAAATCAACAGAACCCACTGGGCAATAAAGGATGTCAATTTACCAAAAGAATTAATTGCAAAGGGTATAAAATTACCTCAATGGATCACCAGAGATTCAAAAGCTGTTAATATAACAAAACATCACTTTGATGTCTCAATATCGTTTCCAGGTGAAATTAGAAACGATATTGAACCTATTATTGCTGCCCTGGAAAGTGAGATCGGACCTGATGCATATTTTTATGATAATAATTATAGAGCTCAATTAGCTCGACCTTCTTTGGATGTTCTCCTTCAAGATATTTATGGACAAAGATCAAAATTAATTGTTGTATTTTTATGTGAAAAATATCAAGAAAAAGAATGGTGTGGAATAGAGTTCCGCGCGATTAAGGAAATAATTATGGAGCGTAAAAACGAAAAGATTATGTATGTCAAAATGGAGAATGGAAAAGTGGACGGAGTGCTCAAAACAGATGGATACATTGATGGAAGGACTCATAGCCCAAAAGAAATAGCTAAGTTTATTAAAGAACGAATTGACTTAATTGTATGAAAATGCGCACCTTTTGAGAATTCCAGCGTAACCCCGAAATGATCGGTAGTTTAGGTATTGCGTTTCGGAGTTATGGTGGAAAAATTTGGACCTCAATTCTTACTTTTTTCGGAGTTACAATGGAATGAGCTTCCATTTCGGAGTTACGCTGGAATTCTCATAGACTACGCACGCATACGCTTTGCTGTCACGTATTGAAATGGGACAAATGGCCCGCTATGGTTGGTGGGTATGTGTCCACGGAGGTGCGTCCCGGCCTCCTCGTATTCTTCGCTTTCGATGGTGCCGTATTGGTGGAACAAGGCCACTAACTCGCCATGTTGATAGGGAATGAGCACGTCGAGGGCGACGAAGTTGAGCCGCAAGTTTTCGCTGATGCAGCGCAGCAAGGCTTCGATGCCTGTTCCTTGGATCGCTGAAACGTGTACCGAGGGGAGCTGGGCCGCTAATCCCTGCAAGTGCAACAAGGTGTCCTGTGGCAAGAGGTCAACCTTGTTGAGTGCTATAATCATGGGTCGGCCACCAGCGCCGATCTCCTCTAAGACCTGCTCGACGGCTTCGATCTGACTATAAACTGACGCATGCGAAGCATCGATGACGTGTATGAGCAGGTCAGCTTCCGCCACTTCTTCCAAAGTAGCGCGAAAAGCTGCAATCAGCACCGTTGGCAGACGTTGTACGAACCCTACTGTGTCGGTCAGAAGAATCTCTTGGCCCCCTATCAGCCGTACACGTCGAGTTGTAGGGTCGAGTGTGGCAAAGAGCTTATCCTCAGCAAAACTTTGTGCATCGGCAAGTCGATTAAGCAGCGTCGATTTTCCTGCATTCGTATAGCCAACAAGTGCTACTACCGGTGCTCCCACATCTTTGCGGCGTTCGCGGTGCAGTTGACGTTGGTTACGTACTTGCTCCAGGTCTTCTAGGAGGCTCTCCTTTTGACGACGAAGCAAGCGGCGGTCTACTTCGATCTGTTTTTCACCTTCGCCGCGTTGTTGCGTGCCACCGCGCTGACGTGACAGGTGCGACCACTGCCGTGCAAGACGGGGAAGATCATACTCAACCTGGGCCAGTTCTACTTGTAATCGCCCTTCTCGCGTCCGGGCTCTCTGGCCGAAAATGATAAGAATCAGTGCAGTTCTGTCGAGTACCTGTGTCTCAAGTGCTTGTTCTAGGTTGCGATGTTGCCCAGGGGTTAATTCAAGGTCGAAGATAACAGCATCACAATTGTGAAAGCGTGCCAAATCTGCGATCTCTTGAATCTTGCCGGAACCAAGTAGCGTTCCCGGGTGTGGGCGGCCAAGACGTTGGACAACTCGATCAACAGAGGTAATCCCTGCTGTTGTCGTCAAGCTGGCTAACTCGCCCAGTGATTGTGCCACAGACCAAGTCACTTCAGGCATGTCCACTCCGACGAGGATAGCTCGCTCTGGGGCATTGGAAAGCAAACCGTTCACTGGTTTCTCTTCGCCAACCTTGGACGTAGAATATTCTGCCATATTGAAACTCCTTACTGGCTGAAGTATACGCAATTGTATCTGCCAGTGAATGATATAGAAGGAAGTTGTAACTTCTTAAAAACCTCAAGAGAGGGGGGAAAACGTTCGTACAGCTTACGGCATTATTAGGATGAGCGCGGTGCGGTCGATCACCTGCGTCTCAAGCTCTCGCTCCAGATTACGGTGCTGCCTTGGGGTGAGTTCGAGATCAAAGATGACCGCGTCACAGTTATGGTAGCGAACAAGATCCGCTACCTCCTGCACTTTCCCTGTGCCGAGCATCATACCAGGATGAGGGTGTGCCAGGCGTTGGACGACACGATCAACACAGGTCACACCTGCCGTTGTTGCTAACTGAGTCAGTTCGTCCAATGACTCCTCAGTGGGCCAATCATTATCGGGCATTTCGACACCAACAAGGAGAGCGCGCTCGGGTGCCTGCGAGAGTAAACCGCTCATTGGTCGCTCTTCGCCTAGATTAGGAATATATTGTTCTGACAAAAGACGCTCCTTTTACTTACCAGCTTGAATAATGCTGTGGAAATTGGTTCCGGCGCGGAAAATGGAATATGAGACCGAACCGTTATGAATGAAAATAGCTGCTTCTACAGTGGGAGGTGAGACTCTCGTTAAAGAGGTGAAGTATTGCAAGAAACGTCGTAGGTCAGTGGTCAGCAACAGCAATAGACTTTCTCATCTCACCATGTACTGTAAGTAGCATATACCATGAACAATATAGCCATATTGTTGCTTCCAGAGGAAGTATTTATATGGATAATGAAGCATGTCATACTACGGTTGGTACAGGTTAGTTGAAAACTATCACTCGCTGCATCTCCTGTGAAGATATTTGATAATCTATAAGGTACATGAGTCATGTTCAAAAGTCAAGAGAGGCAAGATGATGGGGGTGGAGGGCAACGTTGGCAGACGCTCACGTTGTCCTCCACCCCCATCTTTGGGCGCGATAAATCGGGCCCCTACTTTTGTGCGGTTTACCAGCGGGAACGGCGCTCGCTTGAGCGGCCATATCCCGATGATGGAGACTGTGCCTGGTAGCAGTCGCGGCAGTAGACGGGCTTGTCACCGCGAGGCTGGAAGGGAACCTGTGCCTCATTACCACAACTTGCGCATGTTGCGGTATACATCTGGCGTGCTTCGCGTGAACCGCCGTTGCTGCGGCCACCGTAGCCACCACCACCCTGGCGGTCACCCATCTGAGCCTTGCGTGCTGAGCGACACGAAGGACAGCGACTAGGAGCATTCGTTAGCCCACGGCTGGCATAGAACTCCTGCTCACCTGCGGTAAATGTGAACTCCTGGTTACAATCGCGACAATACAATGTCTGGTCAGTTGCCATGTTTTTCTTTCTCGATTCCTGGGCCAAAGCCCTAACAAAAAAACTCTCGTGTATCGCGCGGCTTGTAATAGACGGTCTACTCATAGCATCGGTGCACTCTACAACGTTCTCTCATTATAACATATCTTTGCCAAAATGTATTCCTTCTACAGAGCAATTTTCGCGGAATCTGAAAATTGGTTTAAATTTCCTACCCGTCATCCGTAGTTTATGTGTCGCCAGAGACCCATAAGAGTGCTGCCGGAGACCCACAAGAGGTCTCCCTACGTATTATGCGCGTTCCAGCATTGCATCGTACTTGGGGTCATAGGGCAGTATCTTGCCCTCGGGCATAAGGAGCAAGGTGTTGGGCTTGAGGTGCCGCACGAACTCGATGTCGTGGGTGACGGCGATGATGGTGCCGTTGTAGTTGCCCAATGCCTCACCAATGATGTTGCGCGACATGGCGTCGAGGTGAGTGGTCGGCTCGTCCAGTACCAGCAGGTTGGGCCCGTCGAGCACCATCTTTGCCAGGGCGAGACGCGTCTTCTCACCACCGCTGAGAGTACCGACGTGCTGATACACGCGATCACCATTGAATAGAAAGCGACCCAGGACGCCGCGCACTCGCTTATTGTCCTGCGGTAGGACCTCAGTTGCCTCGTCGAGGACGACATTCTCGTAGTCAAGTCCCTCGTTTTCCTGGGCATAGTAGCCTATGCGCACGCGGTCGCCCATTATCACTTTACCGGAGTTGAGCGGTGTGTGTCCGAGCATAGTACGCAGAAGCGTAGTTTTACCTGCGCCGTTGAGTCCCACGATGACCAGGCGTTGTCCGCGTTCGATCTGGAAGTTGATATCACGGAATACCTCCTTTGTGTCATACCGCTTGCTGAGATGCTCGGCCCGTGCGACGAGCTGGCTACTGGACTGGCGCACGGGAAAGTCAATCTTGATTTTGCGGCTATTCTGCGGTATTTGTGGCTTGCTCGACTCAAGAGTGGCGATGCGTTTATCCACAGCGATACGCTGGCTTACGCGGGTCGCACCATAGCCACGCAGTTTCTGCGAGGTCTTGCGCAGACGTGCGATATCGCGTTCCTGCTGTGCCTTCGTCCGCTCCATCAAAGCCAGCGCGTCGCCCGTCACCGTGAGGTAGTTCGAGTAGGTGCCACGGTATTCCTCAAGCTTATGCGTGAACTCGTTGAGGCGTAATACTTTGTTGATGCCGCGGTCGAGCAGGTCCAGATCGTGCGAGATGATGAGCAGCGCACCACTATAGCTGTCGAGAAAGTCCATGAACCAGGCTGTCGCCTCGACATCCAGGAAGTTCGTTGGCTCGTCTAGCAGCAAGAGGTCGGGTGCCTGGAAGAGGAGTCGTACGAGGGCGAGCTTTGTCTTTTGCCCACCGCTCAGCGTGGAGACGTGGCGATCCAGCGTTACCCCTCCGATGTTTAATCCGGCTATGAACTGTTCAATGCGAGCGTCGGCATCGTAATAACCGAGCCGTTCGAGTGCGTCCTGCGCTTGTGCAAACCACTCCAGGAGTGCGGGAAGGTTGCCGTTCTGCGACTCCGCGATCTTCACAGAGAGCGTTTCATAGTCTTGCAGAGCCTTGTCGAGCCCTGTGCTGCTGAATACGAAGTCGCGGACGGTGCTTCCCTCTGTTACAGGTGTCTCGTGAGCCACATCCTGCGAGAGATAGCCGTAGGTCCGTGGCAGCGTCACATTGCCGCCATCGGACTCCTGAACGCCTGCAACGATTTTGAGCAGTGAGCTTTTGCCCGCGCCATTGACTCCGATCAGCCCCGCTTTTTCTCCTGGTGCCACTGTGAAAGAGATGTCGTCGAGCACCAGGCGCGGTCCATACGATAGACGAATATGATGAACTTGTAACATGTATGATTAATCCTCTACGTGTGCTTTCAAATTGGATATGTCAACAGAATAAAAAGAGTGATTTGGGGGCACACTCTCGCGCATGGATGTGGTGGAAAGCACACGGTGTCGCGCAACATGCAGCAGCGAGAGAGTCGTTGCCTGGCGACACACGCCATGAGAAGAGAGTCAAGGGAGGAGAGAAGACCAGGAGATGCTGAAATCTACGCTGAATATGACTTGCTTGTTGTTCAAGCAAGTTATTGCATCAATATGGTGCCACTTCCTGCCGCATAAGCCCGGCGCGGTCGCTCATGCGGCTGAGTAAGCTTCTAGCGGTAGTGCCCGTTTCATATGTGTCTCTTTTCGACAATGGAATGATATATAAATCCCATGAGATGGTATCATCATAGACCTGGTATGTCAAGTAAAAAGTAGGAGACCCACAAGGGGTCTCGCTACTGGTGTGAGGGGTTGTAGTAAAAGTAGGAGACCCACAAGGGGTCTCGCTACTGGTGTGAGGGGTTCTAGCATCTCGCTTGGATAGCTTCTTGTGAAAGATGATATATTATTCTATAGTGTTAGTAGGCTCTCTCAAGGACACTTCTATTCGTTTAGCCGTCTCTGCTCGCAAAGACAGTTAAATACAAGTGCTTGTTCAGGTGATCATATGATGGAGAACACATCTGGCTCTTCTACATTCTTACCAAGCGAGTTTCTTTCCAGGCTTATTACCGAGTTGGACGATGATACCGTTACGGCCATTATTTTGCATGGAAGCTATGCTCGTGGTGATGCAATGCCCCCTTATAGTGATGTTGACCTTGTTCGGATTTTACAAGAAACGCCTGATCGGAAACAGCAGAAACGATTTATTTGGTACGATGGCTATCTCATCACTATTTCTAGCCGACCGCTTTCTGTCTATCGAGAATGGTTCGCTCTACCAGAACGGGCTATTTTTGTTGTACCTGGGGTACGAGAAGCTCGCATCCTCCTCGATAAAGATGGCGTATTCAGCACATTTCAACAAGAAGCAGAAGCGTTCCGATGGGAACCATTGCAAATAGCGGCTAACGCGTATGCACGCCAACTTTTGATGGAGCAAACTGAGATCGTCCTCAAGATATTGAGAGCACTCATATTGCACGATCTAGTGGCACTCTCAGACATGATGCTTGACCTTTTCTCGGCAGTAACAGAGGCAATAGCTGTTCAACGTGGTATTTTGGTACTCAGTGGAAACACGTACTTTCACCAAGTACAGAAAGCTGTTGGACGAGACTCGATGTGGACACACTATCATCTACATGCTGCTGGAATAGCTACGAACACTGAACCTGTTCCTTCCATTACAACCAGAGGTATTGCAACTCTCCGCTTGTACCAGGAAACGGCTCGACTCCTGCGTCCCTACGTACATCCTGAGCATTGGGAAGTGATAGATGAATCAATCAGAGTGATTGAGCATGCATTATCGAACGAAAAGATCACGTAATTCTTGTACCTGTGTCTCGTTGGGCCATACGTTCTGCATCTGCTGAAAGAGAGCAAAAGACTCCTGGAAGCGTCTCTCACTCCCAACGACAAGAGATGCTTTTGCTGCTGCTTCAAGATAGGTACATGCTTGTTCCATGTATTTCAAGACGGTAAAAACTTCTATTTGGTAATTCAGTAATTCAATGCAAACTCGTTCTGGTATCTGTATTTTTGGTTGTAGGCCGTCTATTCGTGCCAAGACTTTTTCAGCTTCATGAGATTGGCCGAGGTCGAGGTGATTAAGACCATCAAAAAAGATGAGTGTAGAGTATCGACAAATGATATGAAGAAAACTTGGCTCATGCTCAGGATGTGTAGGAAAGTGCTCATAGGCCAGCCCTATAAAGCGGAGTGCTTCTTGTTTCTGTTTCAACTGTGCATAAGCTCCTGAGACTCCCGCATAAATACAAGCCCGTAAGAGCGGGGAAGTTTCGCTCAGGTATGGAAAGACTTGTTGATATATTTGCAACACTTTGTCAGGGCGCTCCAGGTAATCAAAGGTGATAGATAACTGTCTCAAGGCTGCGATTTGCAGGTTACGGTCTTGCGCCAGCTTCCCATAGAGCAATGCCTGCTCGCTCAAGTGATGCCTTGCCTGGAGATTATTGTGATGCCCTGCTAGGGAAGCAGCTAGCAGATAGCCTTGTGAAGCAATACCCGCCGCCTTTCTTTGATCTTTGAAAGAGAGTTTTGCAATGGATTCAACGCGCGGAAGGTAGGACCAGAGGATACGTTCAGTAGTCTTGAGTTCGCTTCCTTCGCTGAGTTGGCGGCAAATCTCTGTCAATGTTGCGAAGCTCTCCAATGTTTCTGGCGTTGTCTCGTCGATACTGAATAATTGAACAGGATCATATGAGAGACGATTTAATCCATCACGGTTGGCTATAAAAGTCGGTGAGATGGCTACTGCACCTACGAAACTGAGCATTTGCTGAAGCAGGTCACGACGTAACGTATCCAAATCTATACCCCCTGGCTCACTTATTGATGTGCTTCTATCCTGGAATATGAATTGAGGGAGTGAAAGAAGCATTTCTTGTATTTCGTTGCTCTGTTTCAGCGGTGATGGAGAGGGCTGTTCTGGTATACTTGCTCTCTCTGTGTCAGTCCGTGATTCCTCTTCTGTCGTCTTCTGCGGCTCACCCATGAAACCAAGTTCATCGGCACGTTTCCCAAAAAGCTGGCACAGGTGTGTTTGAAAATGCCGATTGGGTTTGTGGTGTCCACTTTCCCATCGATTGACGACTTGTTCAGTTGTAGCAAGACGTTCTGCCAGTATCCGTTGAGACCAGCCCTTCAACTCTCGTTCACGCCGCAGATGGGTATTGGGCCTCTTCTCTTTTTCTTCCATGCTGCTGATTTCCGTCTATACTCTCTCACTCACGTTTCACTCAGTCATCCTTGAGGTTCCTTTAGCATAACATGCTGTCATCTCTCCCGCAAGCGTTTGGCACGAGGATGACATTCTTTTGCCTGGGTTCGACAGGTATAGTACATCACGAGAAGGGATTTCTGCATGAAAGCTTTAGAGGAAGATGGAAGACGCTGCAGGGGGATGCAGCCTATTTGCAGCCAAAAGATGACAAAGAAATCCAAGACAGAAAGAGGGAAACACGTATGAGCAAAATGAGATGGTATGCCGGACGCGGCAGCTACTGCGACAGCCCGAAGGGGCATCACTTTGTCCGTTTAGAGGATGGGACCCAGATCGAGGTGCATGCTGACACCTACGAGCAACAATTTCATGCCTACCTTGAGCGCATGAGCGTGCAGCCGACAACGTGGTCTGAGATCATGCACAAGGCCGATAACGAGTGGAAGGAGTATTGTCGGGTCACGGATGCCTTTGCCGAGAATCACCAGCACTGGCTCGACTATCAGGGCTTCGGCGTCCGCGCCCAACGGCCGAAAGTGCCTGCACAAGTGAACAAGACGTAAGAAATATTTCCCCTCTCACCTCTGCTGAACGAGGGTCTACAGGGATGAAAGGAATCACTCGTTGTTCAATGACGAAGAATACAGCTTGCCTGATGACTGGGGGGATCAGGTTTGTTTTGTCTGCTCTGCTGAGAGACTGCGCGTAGTGAACTGAAATACTCTGTTGTTGTTTCATTCTACTTCAAAATCTCACTTCAACGTCTTCTGAGCATACACCCAAAGGACGAGTGCAGCTTTGGGATCACAACGATAATCAACCAATGTTTCTGCTAAAGCATCTTTCAAGGTATAGGTGTACCTTTATCTCTTCGCGTGTTTCCAACTCCAGCGGGTCCCACTCCAAGTCATGAGCAACGAAGGCATGGACCTTGTGAGAAATATACTCTGGATGGCTATGGAAGTCCAATAGTTTCTCTAATCTCTTCGCTTTATACCCAACTTCCTGGCGAAGTTCCTTCTGTGCTTGCTCGTCTAACTCATCACCGAGCGTGTTCTCTACTTTTCCACCTGGAAGATTGAGCTGCCACACTCCTGCACCAAAATCGTACTCTTCGATGAGCAAAACGATGTCCTTTTGACCCATCGGCAAAATCAAGATGCTCTCAGGCCGCTCAAGCACATCTCGTACCACCTCTTTCCCATCAGGCATGCGGAGGTGATACTGATTTACGTTCAGAGTAGACCCCTGATAGACGGTCTGCTTTGCAACAGTAAACTCTTGTTTCGCAGAAAGAGTGAGAGACCGTTTCGCATGAGCAAAGGGGTTTCCATACGTCTTTACTGTTTGGTGTCTGGTATCAAGATGAACAAACGGGCATCCCACAGATCGTGCATAACTTGCCACATCTCCTGTCCCTCCTCTGCCTTTTGGTGGAAGCCCATTCCACGCGAGAATCATGAAATTGCTCTGGTCAACAATCCATTGTCCAGCGGCGAGAAAGGCATCATCTGAACATTCTTGAGCAGGAAGTTGGTGAGACTCCTGACAGGAACGAAGTAAGCGTCTATAGTCACTCCGCTCTTTGTCCGAGGAAAAGATTGTTTCATAGTCAGCACAGGGAAGAACGATCTCTACAGGTACACCTAGTTCCAAGGCGATCTGTACAAATAATTGATCGGCACCTTGTGCTAGTGCAGAGTAGAGAATGATGTTGTGTTCGCGCTGTCGATAGGCAAGAAGAAGCTCACGAAAGTTTTGTGTAACAAAATGTTGTGTCGTCTCATCACCCAGATTTTGATGACCACTTGCACCAATGTAAAATGGAGATGTATTCATTGTTCTTCATCCCTCTTCCTGCATAAAGAGATGCAATCATATTTTCCTACTGAGGGAAAAGCCTCCTCTTGTAAGTCCCTCCATCCAGAGAAACGAGGTTTTTCTCTCTACTCCCCATACCATTGTTTCAGCATATCTCCCAAGGTAGCCGCTCGTGCCCTAGAGAGGGAGTTAATATATCCCTAGCTCTACCCCTAAATTGCGAATATAGGGATGCATCGAGTTCTTTTTGTCTAGTTTCCCGTAGAGGCTTCTTACCTCGTCCTCTATCATGTGAGAGTGCATCGACCGTGCAATTTTCAAGGCTACCTTTGCTGACTGTGCGCTCCCTTCAAGGTCGTGATCTGCCAGGTACAGGTGTGCCTCTGTCATGTGATAGTAGCCTTTCCAGACAGCAAGTTCAGGAGGAAGTGCCTCTATCGCCATTGCCAGCTTGTCCTGTATCGTCTTGCGGTCTCCTGCTGTTTTCTGCCACTGAAGTAATGTTTTCGCCTTTTCATGGTGAACGGCGGAAAGGTTAAAGCGAAAGAACGACTCATCTGGCTCAATCATCCCTTTATAGAGCATAGTTGCCGCCTTATCCTGCCATGCTCGACACTGATTTTGCAGCGTCTTGTCACTCAGGGCAAATGGGGTGTTAATGTTTGCTGACTCAAGGTAGATGTTGCCTTTCAGGGAACCATTCTTGACCTTCTCAACATACTTCATGGCGGAAGCAATATCCCCTTGTGCCTCAACAAGCTTGCCTTGCTGGTCGTTTGTACACGCACTATGCACAAACGAGGCTGCTATCAATTCTGCATCTTGCAGATCAAGAGCTAGCTCTACTGCTTTTCTTGCATGATCTGATGCTATTTTCTCATCCTTCACACATTGCTGCTTGATTCTCGTGGAGAGTTGATAGTACCGACATAGGAGTGATAGCCATGCCTCTCGATCTGTTTCCCGCGCACTCTTGGCGATCTTGATAAGTTTCTGTAGTCTCCTATCCACTCTGTAGGCAATATAGGGTGATCCCCCATTATGAATGTATTCATGTCCCATGAGAAGGATATCTTCATAGGCGTAAAAAGCATCTTCTTCGATGAGTTCTACCATATGTGAGAGGGGATCTGTATACTCTCCTTGATGGTTGTCGTAGACAACTTGACGCCAATCTAACCCCAGTAAAGCAGGGGGTATCTTGAGCATCTTTGCCAGAAAGATGCGGCGTCCCATATCTGCTGTCATGATAGTTGTTTCCCATTCTTGTACGGTGCGTACGATCACACCCGCCGCTATTGCAAAGTCTTCTTGTGTTCTATACCGTTTCTTCCGATAGTACGCGATCACTTCACCCATATGAGGCAAGGTATGGAGCCCTGGGGAAAAGCTCTCATAGCGTGACCACCAATAGGAATCACCCATATTGTATAACACCCTTCGTTGCTTTGATGCTCCTGCAATAGTTCAATCGCATTGTATGCGATAAGATGGGATTTTTCAATCTACCCGTACATCTTCTGTGAGTCGCAATAGCTCCTCATTTGCATTCTGCAACCGTCCGTGTATGCTGCTACAGGTGTGGCCTTGAAGCACGTTCGCTTGAATTCCCATTCTTGTACGGTGCCTTGACAAGTGCCATGCCCTTGAGGAAAACGACTTTCAGCTCGTGATCAAGAAGGAACGTACACTATGCAAGAAAACGAAAGCAAGGTAGCACTGTTTTGGCAACAACAAGCCTTAGCAGGTGAGGCTGCACAACAAGGGCTGATAGGGCTGGCAAGGGTTGCCGATCACGCGAGTATCATAGCACGAATGGAGCGAGGCGCGGAACGTATGATCCAACTCATTAGTGAGGGCAAGCACGAAGAGGCACAAGCGATTATGGAAACGAGCTGGTGGTTGGAAGGGCTAGAAGAGGGAGCATCGTTGTGTCACACTCCGACTCCATCTTAACAGAAGCAGAAACCGCAGGAAAAGAGGAACCATGCAGAAAGATCAGAGGAAAGGAGGCTCGGTTGTATGGGTCTATTTCGGTGGTTGTTTCAGCGCAAGAAACGGCGTCCCCCAGTGACCTGGAAACGAACGATGCCAGCATCGCCAAACATCCCACAGGAATATGTTGACGAAGATGGAAGACGCCATCGAGGGGATGCCCCCTATTTGCTGCCAAAAGACGACAAAGAAATCCAACGGCTCAATTATCAACATTTCATCTTGCGCCAACTCCTGAAAGGAAACAGTTTTGCTCCCGTGCATGACCTGCTCATCAAAGGCGGTCATGTGCTTGACGTGGGATGTGGCACAGGGCGATGGGGCCATGAAGTGGCAACGGCGTAGCCACAGGCACAGGTGATCGGGTTCGATTTAGAGGACGTACCACGAACGGCATCAACTCCGCTCAACTCTCACTTTTCGCGCGGGAATGTGTTACAGGGCTTACCATTTGCCGACCATTCTTTTCAGTATGTTCATCAACGCCTGCTTGTGGCGGCGATTCCTCTCGATAAATGGCCCTGGGTGATCGGAGAACTGAGACGAGTCACACGCCCAGGCGGGTGGATTGAATTGGTGGAAATGGGCAACGCCTTTCACAACGCGGGACCTGCAACGCAACAGTTCTTAGCGTGGTGGGTTGCTCTTGGGGCATCGAGAGGGATTGATGCTTCAAACATGTCACAACTCGGCTTGCTTCTAAAGCAGGCTGGACTCTTCAATGTTCATGCGGAAACGAAGATCATTCCTGTCGGGAATTGGGGCGGGCGAGGAGGGAATCTGCTGGCACAGGATATGCTTGCAGGGTGGCCGAGCATGAGGCCGCTCACTCATTCGGTGCTGGGTGTGCCCGCTGAAACGTTTGATGCCGTCATCGGGCATCTGTCGGGTGAATGGAATAGCTATCACACGACCTATGAGGTGTATGTTGCGTGTGGGCAAGCATAAGAGGAGAGCTATGAGTGAGTTTCAGTATGACGAGGGCTTGTGGAGCTTTCGCAACGAGCAGCGAGAGGTGCTGATGATGAGAAGAGGAAGGAAACAGAGATGGCAAGCATGAGATGGTACGCCAGACGCGGCAGCGACTGTTGCTGCCCGAAGGGGCATCACTTTGTCCGTTTAGAGGATGGGACCCAGATCGAGGTGCATCCTGACACCTACGAGAAACAATTTCATGCCTACCTTGAGCAGATCGGCGTCAAGCCGACAACGTGGTCCGAGATCATGCACCAGGCAGAGAAGGAGTGGAAGGAGTATTGTCGGGTCAGGGATGCCTTTGCTGAGAACTGTCAGCAATGGCTCGACTATCGCGGCTTCGGCGTCCGCATCCAACGGCCTCAAGTGCTGACGCAAAGAGCTAGAAGAGAAAAATCACAATGATCAGACGAAACCACGGCAATCCAGACAAGGAGAGGGGTGGCTTCTGGTCGTCACGTTGGCAGGTGGGTAAGTCCCTCCTCACAATATGTGTAACCTCCATGCGTATTTCTTTACAGAACGAACGGCGGAATACGATTGTAGTAAGGAGATTTCTCATGGATTTGTTCCAGCGTTCTGCTCACAGACGATGCTTGTGGATCGCCTTGTTGCTGGCAACAGCAGCAACGCTGCTCCTGGTTGCGTGCGGAGAAACAACGGGTACTTCTCCAAGCCCAACGACAGTGGCGACCTTACAACCGAGTCCAACAACCGCATCGTCTCCGACCCCGACCAAGGTGGTTCAGGTGAAAATTGTCGAGAAGAACGGGGCGTACTCCTTTGAACCTGCTACGCTTACGCTTCCAAAGGGAGCGCAGGTCGTATGGACCAATAGCTCGGATGCACCCCATACGGTTACCAGTGATACCAATGCCTTCGGAACCACCAGCAACCTCACAGAAAATAAAACCTTTATGGCGGTTTTTAACACGGCTGGAACCTACACGTATCACTGTAGTATTCACTCATATATGAAAGGGACGATTACAGTGGCATCCTGAGGGGAAGAGATCATCACTACCCATACAAATTCATCCATGCCACTGCTTTGCATATTGCTGTGTGAGGCTGAGGTACTGGTTTCCGTAGGTGACGCTCGGCTCGATCATTGCTCCCTCGAACCATTCGTTATAGCTGGTGATGGTGATCCAGTCGGGCTGGCTGGATAGCGTTCCTGCCCAACTTTGCTGATAGGTTGCTCCATTGTTGCGTGGCACTATATAGGTGCCGGTTCGTCCTGGTACCCGTGTATCGTCGTAGCCTGGAATGACGCCTGCCGCCCATATTTTATGTGCCTTGTTCATGGTGTTGTATGCGTCGATCTTCGCGCGGAAACCTTGATCGACTGTTGGCATGTCGTTGTGTTGAATACCCCAGTATCCTCCGCTGAAGAGGTGAATACCGTCGAAGACGCTGAGCAAATTCGTATCAACGCCTTCCGCCGACCAGATCATTTGATTGTTTGGGTCGATCTGGCTACGGATGGATGCCCATTGGGCAAGAGTGCGTCCACCACCCAGTGGGTCCCAGAAGAAGAGCACGGGCTTGCCCTGCCAGTGGAAGAAATGCGGGTCGCTGCTGTAATGACTCACCATATAGCGCAGTGCGATGACCATATTGGTTGTGCTATTCAATGCGGGCGCGTTGCTCTCAACGTAGATGGATGAAGCGAAGTGGTAGCGGGTCTGGCTTTCGAGAGTTGCTGAATGGGCCAGGAGTTTCGCAAAGTTTGTGTCCGTCACGTCGCCCGGACCCCACCACGAGCTGATAAAGCCTGTGATGCCTGCATTCGCCGCCTCTGTCACCTGGCGATTCATCGTCGCGTCATCGCTGGAGTTATACTGAGTAGTGGGCAGATCAGACATGCGACAACTACACCATGTCGAGGGCGTGTACCACGTATAGTAGAACGCCAGGAGTGGACGATTGGTGTCTTTTGGCGGTGTGGGCGTGTTGGGCTGATACGTTCCCTGTGTCGGCCCTGCTGTAGGCGTTGTTGAGGGGACTGTCGGTTCAGCAGTTGGTTGAGGAATGGGCTGAAAAGGTATTATTCCTGTGTTGGACCCTTGTGTCGGTGTCGCTGTAGGCGATTGTAGTGACGGTGTTGGCTGTGTAGCATGCTTTGTAGGAGTAGCCGTGCCGCTCTGACATGCAGTCGTGCAAACGAGCAGAGCGATGCAGAGCAACGCTGCACAGGTACTTCTCCATTTGTACAAAATTTGTGTCCCCATAAGCTACCTCTATTGATATGGCCTTTTCCCCCGATATCAATAAGTATATACGCAATAGCCATGTTGTAGTTGTATTGTTCTGTCCCTAGCGGAGAGCATTATGTCATCATTTATAAAAGTCGTCGTAGCGAGTATTACAGGAGTAGTTCTGCTTGCCGCGACTCTTGTACAGGTCAGTCCCATTCCTATTCCTCATGCCTATGCTCGTGCTGCTGCGGCAACAAATCTACCGTATAGCGCAACTGCCAATGGCCCTTACAGTGTGAGTGGCAACAAGATTATGGATGCCAACGGTCAGCAGTATATTTTTCATGGAATCGGGCGCGATGGCCTGGAATATAACTGTTCTGGCGAAGGGCCACTTGATCAGCAGCACCTTGCATACATGGGGTCTGGCGTTAATACTCCGACTGCGACTTACTGGGGGGCAAATACGGTACGCCTCCCGCTTTCAGAGGGCTTCTGGTTAAAGGGCGCACCTGGTTATCCCTGTACGGCGGCCCAATATCACGCGACCGTCAAGCAGGTCGTCGATACGCTTACCGCGCTCAAACTGAATGTCATTCTTGATCTGCATTGGACCGATGCCGATGGACAATCTGGGCAAGGCGGTGGTCCATGGGCCATGCCGGATGCAGATAGCATCGCCTTCTGGCAGCAGGTTGCTCCCATATATAGCAGCTATTCCAATGTCTTGTTCGAGGTCGCTAACGAGCCGCATCCCTCGTCGTGGTCATGCTGGAAAGATGGATGTCCGATAACCAACGACAGTGAATACTCAGATGATTGTCAATGTGCAAAGACCTTTACCTATTCTGGTGTCGGTATGCAGGCTCTTGTCACCGCTGTCCGTAACACGGGGGCGAACAATCTGATACTGGTTGGTGGTATGGTATGGGGCTATGATTTGAGCCAACTAGATACGTATAAGCTCTCAGGAGCTAATATCGTCTATGACACGCATCCCTATCCGTATGCGGGTAAACAACCAAGCACGTGGGATAATGCCTTTGGCAATCCAAGTGCGACTTATCCTGTCATCTCTGCGGAAAACGGAGAGTACGATTGTGACAGTACCTATATGGCCCAACTGCTCTCGTACTTCGACGCGCACCAGATCGGCTGGGTAGGCTGGGCATGGGCGACGCGTGGTAGTGTGTGTACGTATCCATCACTCGTAACCGATTACAACGGAACACCAGCGGCTGGTACAGGGCTATATATCTATCAACATCTCCGTAGATATGCACCTACATCGGCTCCAGTCAACACAGTATGGTATTTTGCGGAGGGCCGTGTAGGTGCCTCATTTACGGAATACCTGACTCTCGACAATCCCGACCCGATCAACGACTGCCCGGTCACTATTCAATACCTTCCCGAAACGGGAAGTCCCGTCACCAGGACGATTACGGTAGCGCATACCGCACGCTGGACCGAGTTGGTGAATAAGGACCTTGGCATTCCCTCTACACGGACAACCGGACTTTCTGTATCAACCATTGTCACCGTGAACCCCTCAAGCTCGTGTCGCGGTGTTGTTGCCGAGCGTCCAATGTACTTTTCCTGGAATGGCATCAGGAGTGGCAGTGATGCGCTGGGTGCAACGCATCTTGGTCAGAGCTTCTACTTTGCTGACATACCGACGAGTGGTGGCTTCACCTCATTCCTGACCGCGCTCAATCCTCCCAATAGTGAAGCTGCAACGGTTACATCCACCTACTACGTGGGTGGAAAGAGTGTCGGGAACAAGAGCATCTCGTTACAACCGGGGCAACGCGGGACGCTGTTTCCAAGTAGTAGTGGACTTCCTGCTCATGTCACTGCCGTTGTAACCTCGACGCAGCCTATTGTGGCGGAACGGCCCGACTACTTCAGCAATGTGAGCGCGGGCAATGCGGGTACGGTTTCTGGTGCGTCGTCGGTCGTCGGTGTACAGGCGCTATCGCATGACTGGCTCTTCGCGGAGGGCTACACAGGCGGCAAGTTCCAGGAATACCTGGTTATTGCCAACCTGGATACCACGAATAATACGACAGCGAATGTCACGATCAAGCTTCAACTTGGCGATGGTTCAACAAAAACCTTTGCTCTGCCTGTCAAGACGCTCGATCAGGTTAGCTGGAATGTCAATCAAAACATCGCTGCTAACACAGTCTCTGCAGAGGTGACATCCTCGAATGCCGCGGTAGTCGTTGAGCGAGAAATGTTTTTCCAGTACATCAATACCATCCCAGGGCGCAATGGCTTCAGCGTGGCTGCTGCAGGCGGCACTGATGTCATGGGTCAAGTTGGGCCTGCAACCGTCAACTCGTACTCCTTCTCCGAAGGGTACAGCAATGTTGGCTACAACGAGTGGCTCTCCTTGCAGAACCCGACAAATACCGATGAGACAATCAACCTTACATTAGTGAATGGCTACGGTCGTACCTACTCGCCAGCGGCGGTTATGGTTAAGGCGCACAGCCGCTCCACAGTCGATGTAAGTTCACTTGTAAGACAATACTTGATTCAGGCAGGAGGAAACGATCCCACAATATCCTGCGCGGTGTCTGTGTCTATGCAAGCCGCTCCTGGCGTCTTCTTTGTCGCCGAGCGACCGATGTACTGGAACACTGGCACGGGTGGAACCCAGGGTGGCTCTGATGTGATTGGGTATGCGGGAGCATAACGTCTACTAATTTGTAGGAGAGGAATAGGTGAGAATGGTGTATGACCATTCTCACCTATTCCTCTCCTACAAATTATCTATTGCGCTCACTTCTCACAAACACTGTCGTTCCAATGAAGAGGAAGATTGCGAACAGGACACCTATGATAACCAGATTTCCAAGTGGTCCGGTGAATGGTCCTGTCAGCACGACCTTGTTATACTCAGGAGAACCCGCGTAGTAGATATCTCGGCACAGGTCAACCGTGTAGCGCAAGGGCGAGATACGCGAGAGGATTTCCAGGTAGAAGGGCAGTTTCTGGATTGGGGTGAAGACACCTGCCAGGAAGAACTGAGGAAAGATCAGGAACGGCAGTATCTGGTTGGCCGCGCGCTGGCTACCGAAGCCTGAGAGCAAGATCAGGCCGAACGCGCCCCCAAGTAAGCAGCCTATAACTCCCGCGAACAACAGCCCAAGAATATTTATGGGTGTGAAAGGAATGCGAATAACTATGCCGAAGGCAAGAACGGCTATGGCTTGCGTGAGCGCGACGAGCGACTCCCCGAAAATCTTGCCGAAGACAATTGAGTAGCGCGAGATGGGCGAGATGAATATCTCCTGGCTAAAATCGTTCTCGCGGTCCTCGATCAGAGAAATGATGCCAAAGGCCGTCGATTGAAACAGCGTTTGCGCGAAGATGCCTGTAAAGGTGAAGGTGAGGTAATTGAATCCGATCTGCGTGCCTAAATTGGCTTGCAGACTGCCACCAAGGGCACCGACGAAGATGATCGGTAGTATGAGTGTACCGATGAGCCTGGACGGGTCGCGGAAGAACCTGAGCAGGTCGCGATACGCGATGGTCAGAATAGCGTTTACTTCTCTTGTTACGCCGATCATTTTTCGCCCACAATCTCAAGATAGGCATCTTCAAGAGTTGGCGTGTGTGTCTCTACCAACGTCAGCGGCGTCTCAATAGCCTTGAGCGTCTGATGTATCTTGTCACTATCTATGGTAAGCTTGAAGAGCGGGGTCTCCGTGAATGGTAGGTTGAGGCGCGTCAGTTCGTCGCGCAGGCTTGAGCGGTCGTCGGCATCAATAAGCAGATACTCCTCGACCAGTTCTGCCTTAATCTGAACTGGCGTACCATAAGAGACGATGCTGCCTTTGTTGATAATGCAGATTGTGTCAGCCTGTTCCGCCTCTTCCAGATAATGAGTGGTAAGGAAGATGGTTGTACCATGCTCCTGGCGCACTTGCCGCAAATACTCCCACAGGCTGCGACGACTATTGGGGTCGAGGCCAGAGGTTGGCTCATCAAGAAACAATACTTTTGGACGATGCAGCAGACTGCGCAGAATTTCTAGTTTGCGCTTCATGCCGCCCGAATATTTCTTGACGGCTCGGAAGAGGTCATCTTCTATGCCCAGCACGGCAGCAAGTTGGTGAACCTGCTGCTGGTATTCCTTAGGCATCGTCGAATACGAGGGCCGGAACGGATAGAGGCCGTAGAGCGTGGCATGGAAGCGCACATTCTCCTCGGCGGTCAGATTCAGGTCGAGGCTGGGTTTCTGGAAGATAATGCCGATGTTATCGCGTACCGCGCTGGCCTGTTTCGCAACATCATAGCCCGCAATCGTGACCGAACCGGACGTGGGCAGGAGCGTTGTCGTCAGAATAGAGATGGTCGTCGTCTTACCTGCGCCGTTCGGCCCTAGTAGTGCGAACAGTGAGCCAGGAGCAACCGCGAACGAAATATCGTCTACCGCATTGGTTGTCGCCCGTTTATACCGCTTTGCAAGATGCTCTACTTTGATAATGGGTGCTGAATTTGCGTACTGTCCATCGAGTCGTGTCTGTATCGTATCGGCTCTCTCACTGTCGTCTCCATGTTGACGAGTCGTAAGCGTGCCACCGTGTTGTCGCATAGATTCCTCTTTGTCAGGTTAATTATATTGCCAGCGCATTCATTATACGCCAGGCAAGATTGCGGAGTTGCAATGTCGCGCCGCAAAGCCATAAGGCTGGTAATAAGACGTGGTGAAAGTTGACATGGGGTATGGGTAAAGTATACACAAAGAGGAACTTATAGGGAGACAAAGGCAAAAAGCGTTGACAATCTTACATATGCATGGTATATATTTGTCAATGCAACTACAACTGAATAGAAAAAGCCTTGAAGAGACGAGTAACAGGTATCGGTTGCGTCCAGAGAATGGGCGGCTGGTGGAAAGCCCATACGTTCAACTCCTGTGAAAAAGACTCAGAAGCTGCGAGAAGAAATCGTGTAAGCGAAAGTAGACCTCTGCCGGAAACCTCCGTGATCGGGCGCGAGTACAGAGTGTACTCAACGAGGTTGATACCGTGAGGTATCAGCACATGAAGGTGGTACCACGAGAGCTAGTTGCTCTTCGTCCTTTCCAGTGAGGAGGATGAAGGGCTTTTTTATTTGTCCCGCCGCCTCAAAAGCAAGAAAGTACACAATCGAATAGAGAAAAGCCTTGAAGGGACGAGTAACGGACTCCGGCGCATCCAGAGAGTGGGCAATTGGTGGAAAGCCTATATGTTGACCGACCGTGAAAAAGACCCCGAAGCTGCGAGAAGAAATCGTGTAAGCGAAAGTAGACCTCTGCCGGAAACCCCCGTGATCGGGTATGCAGTGTAAGAACGACGCGAGACGGCGAGTGGGACTTAATCGTCATTCTACACTCAACGAGGTTGATGCCGTGAGGCATCGACGAATGAAGGTGGCACCACAAGAGCTAAACATAATGTAACGCTCTTTGTCCTTCTCCTGAATGGAGGACAAAGAGCGTTTTTGTTTGTCTTGATACACAGAACCTGAGGAGGAATATTATCAATGGATACAACGAACACAACAAACACCATAGCTCACTGCCTGGAGTGTGAAGCCGAAGTTGACCTGCAAGGTCTGATGGTTGGCGAGATTCTCTATTGCCCTGATTGTAATGCGGAACTAGAGGTGCTAAGTTTGGAACAACCTACAGTTGGCCTGGCTCCTCAGGTTGAAGAGGATTGGGGAGAATAAGATGGCGCGTATAGCTATTCTCACATCGCGCATTCGCGTGGAAGAGAAGTTATTGATCGAGGCGTTGAATCGGCGTGGCATCGACTTCACTATTCTTGATGATGGCGAATTGTTGCTCGATCTGGCACGTCCAGACGAGCGATGGCGTGACTATGATGCAGTCCTCTGTCGCAGCATGAGTCAGACGCGTGGGCTTGCGGTCCAGCATGTTCTAGAGCATTGGGGCATTCCCGTCTACAACTCGGCAACAGTGACGGCTACCTGCAACGATAAACTGCTCACCACGCTGGCACTGCTTCGCGCAGGTGTCCCGACTCCACGAACTTTGCTCGCCTTCGATGAGCAGACAACCGTTCGCGGCATTGAAACAATGGGGTATCCGGTCGTACTCAAGCCTGTTACCGGTTCATGGGGTCGTCTACTTGCACGTGTCAACGACCGAGACGCTGCCGAGGCTATTATCGAGCACCAGGAGACGCTTGGCTCCTATCAGCATCATGTTCATTATGTGCAGGAGTATATCGCCAAGCCGCAGCGTGACATTCGCGCCTTTGTGGTAGGGGGACAGACCATTTGTGCGATCTATCGCAGTAGTGACCACTGGGTGACGAATACGGCTCGTGGTGCTGTCACCAGCAATTGTCCCATCACATCTGAACTTGACAGCCTTTGCATCAATGCCGCACAAGCCGTTGGCGGAGGCATTCTGGCAATTGACGTGCTGGAAGATGCTGAGCGTGGTCTGCTGGTTAACGAAATCAACGCCACGATGGAATTTCGCAATAGTATTGCTCCTACAGGTGTAAATATTCCCGACCTGATGCTTGATTACGTGTTGAGTAACATGCGAGAGGAAGCTGTGCGATGAGTAGAGTACGTGTCGCCATTGTCGGTGGGTCCGGTTATACAGGAGGCGAATTGATTCGGCTGTTGCTCTTCCATCCGCAGGTCGAGATAACACAAGTCGCTTCAAGTAGTCACGCGGGTCAATATGTACACAGCGTTCACCCGAATCTACGCGGAATATGCTTGCTGCGTTTTTGTCATCCCGATGACCTGACATCATGCAACATCCTGTTTCTCTGCTTGCCACATGGTGTCTCCTCAAGGGAGATTGAACGTTATCAAGGGCTGGCGCCTAGAGTGATAGACCTATCAGCGGATTTCAGGTTGCGCTCTTCCGCACTTTACGAGCGATGGTATGGTGAGGCGCACCATACTCCACAACTCTTGACTGAGGCTGCCTATGGTCTGCCTGAACTGCATCGAGAGGAATTATCGGAGGCAACGTTGGTGAGCGGTACAGGATGTATGGCGACCGCTGCTATTTTGGGCCTTGCTCCGCTCTATCGAGCCGGACTGGTGAATGACGCGATACCTCTGGTTGTAGAGGCAAAGGTTGGCTCATCTGCTGCTGGTGCTGCTCCGGGTATGGGGAGCCATCATCCCGATAGAAGTGGGGCTGTACGCTCGTTCCAACCGACACGGCACCGGCATACTGCTGAATTGATTCAGGAACTTGGGGGCGTTGCGGGCGCGATAAATCGAGCCCCTACATCGGATGGGGGCGCGATAAATCGAGCCTCTGCATCGGATGGGGGCGCGATAAATCGAGCCCCTACAGGGGCGACAAGTGATGGTGAGTTGCGTCAACAGGTTGCATTTTCGGCTACAGCGATTGAACTGGTGCGCGGCGTTCTCATCACGGCTCATGTCTTTACGCGCGAGGCGATAGATGAGCGGACTCTATGGCGACTCTACCGAGAAGCCTACCAGCGTGAGCCATTTATTCGCATCGTCAAAGAGCGTCAGGGTGTCTACCGTTATCCAGAACCGAAAATCCTGGCTGGCAGCAACTATTGCGATGTTGGTTTTGAACTTGATGCCGATTTCCAACGAGTCGTGGTCATGGCCGCGCTGGATAACCTGATGAAGGGGGCCGCAGGCAACGCGGTACAGGTCCTTAATTGTATGTACGGGTGGGACGAGACGACTGGCTTGACCTTTCCAGGTCTTCATCCAGCTTAGAAAAGAGGACGTATTATGACGCTCGTGGTCAAGATTGGTGGCGGTGCAGGTATCGCTACAACAAACATTGTTAACGAGATTGCACGGTGTGTCGTCGGTGGACAACGTATAGTCTTGCTGCATGGCGGGTCCGACCTTACCAACACGCTTTCACAGCAGGTTGGGCAGCCGGTACGCATGATAACGTCGCCTAGTGGCATGGTTAGCCGCTATACGGATGGCGAGACGCTGCGTCTCTACGCGATGGCGGTTGCTGGTCAGATCAATACGGAACTCGTTGCCCTTCTCCAGCAGCAAGGCGTCAACGCACTTGGTTTAGCAGGTGTCGATGGGCGGCTATTGCTGGCGAGACGCAAAGCTGTTGTGCGCTCAGTTTCACCAGAGGGACGTGTTCAAGTTTTGCGTGACGACTACACAGGACAGGTTGAGCAGGTCAATAGGGCCTTGCTGTTCCAATTACTCGACGCTGGTTACACACCTGTGATCGCGCCACTGGCACTGAGCCACGAGGGTGAGCGATTGAATGTTGACGGTGATAGAGCAGCGGCAGCCGTTGCCTCAGCACTGCACGCGGAAGCACTGGTTTTCATGACCAACGTTCCCGGACTGCTCAGCAACGTAGATGACCCTACAACGCTTATTTCCACTATTCCTGCTGAGAACCTGGGCAATTACATGGAATATGCACAAGGGAGAATGCGCAAGAAACTACTCGGTGCGCGAGAAGCATTGAACGGAGGCGTTCCACGAGTTTGCATCGGCAGTGACTCGTTGTTCGCTGTACTCGATGGGGCAGGAACAACGATTGAAACAGCATATATTCCAGCGGAGAGGAGCCACGTATGATTTCGACTATCGACTTAGAAAACACTTACACGAGCGGTGTCTACGGCAAACGCCGAGTTGTTATCACGCGTGGCAGTGGAGCATCCCTTTGGGACGAAGAGGGACGCGAGTATATCGACTGCACAGCAGGATATGGCGTAGCTACTATTGGACATGGGCGAAGCGAGATAGCGGCGGCAATCTCGGCACAGGCGCTGCGTCTGATTACCTGTCCCGAAATTCTCTATAATGACATGCGTGCCCATTTTCTTGAGCGACTCGCCCATCTCACGCCTGAAGGACTTGACCACAGCTTCCTCTGTAACAGCGGGACCGAGGCGATTGAGGGTGCGCTGAAATTTGCTCGACTTGCAACGGGGCGCACGGGTGTTGTTGCTACACTGCGCGGCTTTCATGGTCGCACGATGGGAGCACTCTCCGCGACATGGGAGCCGCACTATCGAGAGCCATTCGCGCCGCTCGTTCCTGGCGTAAACCATATTCGCTACAACGATCTTGCGGCAGCGGAGGTAGCAATCGGTGAGGAGACAGCGGCGGTCATCATCGAACTGGTGCAAGGCGAGGGCGGCGTACATGTGCCGAGTGATGAGTATGTGCATGGGCTCGCGTCACTTTGTCGAGAACGCGGTACTCTGCTCATTGTCGATGAGGTGCAGACGGGCTTTGGAAGAACAGGCCGTCTCTTTGCGTGCAATCATTATGACCTCCAACCCGACATATTGTGTCTTGCCAAGTCGATTGCTGGTGGCGTTCCAATGGGTGCTGTTTGTTTGGGATCGCGTGTCATGGAGAGCGGTCGAATCATAAAGGGTGTACATGGCAGCACCTTCGGCGGTAACCCGTTAGCCTGTGCTGCTGCGTTAGCAACGTTGGACATCCTGGAACAAGAGGCTCTGCCGGAGCGGGCTGCTACTCTTGGCGCACATGCCCTTGAGCGACTGCGTGCCATTTCCTCACCGCTTATCCGCGAGGTGCGAGGTCGTGGTCTGCTACTCGGCATTGAACTGACACGTCGCGCGCAGCCCTATCTCGAAGCACTGTTTGAACGTGGTATCCTCGCTTTACAGGCCGGACCAAACGTGATACGGCTGCTGCCGCCACTTGTGATTACAGAGGAGCAACTGGATTGTGTGTTGGATGTGATGGAAGACGTGTTGGTGGGGGGACAATTGCAGAGTAAAGCGTCAGGCGTACAGGGCAATCCCGCACAGGGCGACCCGACGCAGGGCGACCCGACGCAGGGCGACCGCAAGGGATCGCCCCTACTATACGACGCTGCGGCGTCGAGGCCGTGTATGGTAGGGGCGATCCCTTGCGGTCGCCCTGCCGATGGGGACGAGGTGCGCTTGCTTCAGAACATGCTCACCATACCCAGTTACTCACGTGAGGAGCGTGCTCTGGCCCTCTATCTGGTTGAGCAGGCGCAACAGATGGGTCTGTATGCTTCTGTGGACGCCGTGGGTAACTTCGTTGCCAGCACGCATGCTCATATAGAGCAACAACCCATTGTTCTGCTCGGTCATATGGATACTGTGGGTGGCAATATTCCGGTGAGGCTTGAGGATGGGCTGCTGTATGGGCGTGGTGCGGTAGATGCGAAAGGGCCGCTGGCAGCATTCCTTGCTGCTAGTGCCCGGCTTGTGGGTTCAGGCAATGTGCAGTGCCCGATAGTCATAATCGGTGCTGTTGAGGAGGAGAGCGCGACATCGCGGGGTGCGCACGCGGTGGTGGAACGCTACCAACCGTCAGCCTGCATTATCGGCGAGCCGAGCGGTAGTCAGGCTGTGACGATTGGCTACAAAGGAAGACTGCTGGTAGAGTGTCGAGTTACGTGTCCATCGAGTCACAGTGCTGGCCCTCTTCGCAATAGCAGCGAGATAGCGGTGGCCTTCTGGGAGCGTGTGCGTACTCATGCTGCTGAGTGGAATACACAATGTGCGGCGAATTCATCATTTGCCGCACTCATGCCTTCTTTACGCAGTATCGCTAGCGAGCAGGATGGTTTGGAGGAGCAAACACATTTCCTGATAGGCTACCGTTTACCGCCTGACTACGATATAGCGAGTTTGCGTACACAACTGGAGCAATGGGCGTTGGAAGACGAGATCCAACTGAGCTTTTCAGGTGAAGAGGTGGCTTTCCAGAGCACACGCACAACGCGTGTAGCAAGAGCGTTTCTCTCGGCTATTCGTTCAACTGGAAGACAACCAAGCTTTAAGCATAAAACGGGAACGTCGGATATGAACGTGGTAGGGCCAGTTTGGGGACAAAACATTGTTGCCTATGGTCCCGGCGACTCGCGCCTCGATCATACGCCACAAGAACATATTAGCGTTGATGAGTATATTCACGCCATTGACGTGCTTGAAAGAGTACTACAAGAGCTTTCACGGCAAGGGGAAGGAACACGATGAGACAACTCGCTATTCTCGACTCGACATTGCGCGAGGGCGAACAGTTTACCAGGGCATGTTTTACCCTGGAACAGCGGCTCACGATAGCACGTCTCCTAGACACTATCGGGGTAACATTCATTGAGGTTCCATCGCCCATTGCCTCACCTGAGACGCGGCAGGCTATTCATACGTTGTGCAACCTCGACCTGCGTGCGCACATTGTCGCGCATGTGCGTTGTGTCGAGGCCGATGTACAGGCCGCGTTGGATACGCATGTCTTTGGGCTAAATCTCTTTTATGGCACATCGACAGCACTGCGCACATTTAGCCACGGTCGCCGTATCGAGCAAATGATTGCTGATGCCGTGCCGTTGATTCGTCGTATACATGCTGCCGGACGCTATGTTCGCTTTTCCGCTGAGGATGCGTTTCGTAGCGATCTAGTTGATCTGCTCCATGTCTTTGATGCTGTTGTCGATGCGGGTGTGCAGCGCATTGGCTTACCGGATACTGTCGGGATCGCTACACCACGCCAGGTAGAACAGTTGGTGCGGCTCTGTAAAGAACGTTATCCGCATGTCGGTATCGAATTTCATGGGCATAACGATACAGGTTGTGCTATTGCCAATACGATAACCGCTTTTGAAGCTGGTGCAGATTGCCTGGACGTAACGGCGTTAGGTATCGGGGAGCGTAACGGGATTGCAGCCCTTAGCGGTCTGATCGCGCAAATCTACATTCATTATCCCGAGCTATTGTCGTCGTATGACCTCACACAGGTGGCATCCCTCGATCAATTTGTCGCGGACTGTCTCAACATGACCATTCCTTTTAATACACCGATCACAGCTCCAAGTGCCTTCACACACAAGGCAGGGGTGCACACCAAAGCTGTGTTGCGCAACCCTCACGCCTATGAGGTGCTCAATCCCGCCGACTTTGGCCTGATACGGCATGTTGATGTTGGTTCGCGCATTACGGGCCGTTATGCCATTGGGCATCGGGCCGCCGCTCTTGGCTTAAACTTGAGCAACGATGAAGTGAGTCGCCTCACTATCGCGCTCAAAGAGAGAGCTGAGCATGGTTCACTGAGTCAAGAGGGAGTTGATGAGTTTATTCTGTCATGGCATTTGATGGAGAGCCAGGATGTTCGGGAAGGGATATCCGCTCTATGATGATTAGGGGCGCAATCAATTGCGCCCCTGCGAAAGTCCATCAACATTTGAAAATCTCTGTTTTCAAGAGGAAGGAACACTGCAATGGGAACGTTAACTGAAGAAATCTTTAGTCACAAGCTTGGTCGCGCGGTCGAGCAGGGCGAGACCGTGGTCGTAGAGGTTGACCGAATAATGAGTCACGATACCACGAGTCCTTTAGCAATTCAGGCATTTCGCAAGTTGACGCAAGAGAGTGGAGGTCGTGTCTACAATCCGCGACGGTCACATATCGTGTTCGATCATATCATTCCTGCCGCTACGATTGCGGCTGCGACGTTGCAACGTGATATTCGCACCTTCGCACGGGAGCAAGATATTACCATTCTGCAAGAGGGTATCTGTCACCAGGTTATGCCGGAGCGCGGCTATGTCGTCCCTGGCAGTATCATCGTCGGAGCCGATAGCCACACCTGCACCTATGGTGCGCTTGGAGCATTCGCAACGGGCATGGGTTCGACGGATATTGGAGTTGCCTATGCGACGGGGCGCACCTGGTTTCGCGTCCCCACGACAATCAATGTCAACATCACGGGAACGCTTCCCTTTGGTGTCTATGCGAAAGACATAACATTTGAGATGGTGCGCCAGGTAGGTGTCGATGGAGCCAATTATCGCGCTATCGAGTATACTGGTGATCTCGTCGAACGGCTTTCGGTAAGTGAACGCTTCACCTTTTGCAACATGGCGATTGAGATGGGCGGCAAGGCTGGACTGGTCGCACCTGACGCCATTACTCAGGAGTGGCTGCGAGGGCGAACCGAGCAGGAATATCCTCTGCTTGCGCCGCGCAGCCCGCGCTACGAACGCGTTTTTGAGATCGACGCATCGAGTCTACAACCTCTGATCGCCTGTCCACCGGATGTGAACAACGTCGTACCTGTGCAAGATGTCTCGAATGTACAGATTGACCAGGTCTTTCTAGGAACCTGTACCAATGGACGCCTGGATGATCTCGCCGTCGCCGCGAATATTCTGCGTGACAAGAGAATTCATCCTCATACGCGTATGGTTGTCGTCCCTGCCTCACGCGAGGTCTACCTTGCGGCGATGCGTCTCGGCTACCTGGAAACCTTTGTAGAGGCAGGCGCGACGGTGGAAAATCCCGGTTGTGGTCCTTGTATTGGACGACACCAGGGTGTTCTGGCTCCTGGCGAACGCGCACTCACAACCATGAACCGCAACTTCACAGGACGCATGGGCGATCCAACTGCCGAAATCTATCTTGGCAGTCCCGCGACCGTTGCCGCAACAGCATTGACCGGACACATTACTGATCCACGAGAATTTCTGTAGGGGTCTCATTCATTTACATACGAAAGGAAACACACAATCATGGGCCGTATCTGGACACTTGGTGACAACATAAACACGGACGTAATTATCCCTGGACGCTATAACGTGACGACTAACCGCGCGGAACTGGCACGGCACTGCCTGTGCGAGATACTGCCGGAGTTCGCGCAGCAGGTGCAAGCTGGTGATGTAATAATGGGAGGGCACAACTTTGGTTGTGGTTCGTCACGCGAACATGCTCCGTCTGCTATTCTTGGATGTGGCGTGAAGGTCGTGATTGCACGCAGTTTCGCACGCATCTTTTACAGGAATGCGGTGAATATTGGTCTACCCGTGCTTGTCTGTGAAGAGGCGGTTTTGGCGAGCCATGATGGACAGCGAGTGGAGGTAGATCTGACAACGGGGGTCATTCACAATATAGATGCCGAGCAGACGTTTCAGTCCGAGCCTTTGAATCCCTTCGTGGCGCGTATCGTAGCCGCTGGCGGCATCATTGAATATATCCGCCAGGAAGGGACGCTGCGATGAGCTTTATGCAGCACGAACGTACTCAATCGCCAACAGTGTGCGTTATCGCAGGCGATGATGCCGCGCCTGAGGTGATGCGCTCCACCGTCGAGGTACTGCGCTCACTGGCTCCGACTATTCGTTTCGTCGAGGCTGCATGTGGACGCGAGGCCCAGGAATGCTATGGTGAGACCTTTCCTGCTGAGACACGACAGGCGATAGACACCGCGGACTGCACGCTTTTTGGGGCGAGTGGAGGACCAAGCCGACCTATTCTGTGGTATCTGCGCTGGGGCAAGGAAACCTATGTCAATATTCGCCCTGTGCGCTGGCATCCTGGCTATCGCAGTCCAATGCGCAATCCCGAGTTGATCGACTATGTAATTGTGCGCGACAACCTGGAAGGGATGTACCCACCAAGAGAAGGAAATATCTCAGAGCTGAGTACGTTGTACAGCAGTACTTTGTGGTGGCAGGCTCCTCCAGTAGAAAAGGAGGGTGCTTATGCCGTGCGTGTTTCCACTGATGAGCAGATGAGACGTGTTGCCGCTGCTGCCTGCGGGCTTGCACTACGTCGGCAAGAGGCAGGCTATCCCGGTCGTGTAACACTCGGTGCTAAATACTCGATATTGCCGCGCACGGATGGTCGCTTCCGTGCGCTGGTTCGCGATGCTGTACGTGAGCATCCCAGCCTGAGTTATGAGGAGTTCCTGATCGATGATCTGGGGCGACGCATGATCGCCTCACCAGAGACTCTCGATGTGGTAGTGCTCTCTAACGAGCACGGCGACATTCTCGCGGATGTCGCCAGTGGTAGCATTGGTGGTCTCGGCCTCTCGCCCAGCGCTTGTTATGGTAAGCAGTATGCCTACTTCGAGCCGGTGCATGGTTCCGCGCCCGACCTTGTTGGCAGGGGGATTATTAATCCTACTGCTATGCTGTTATCGGGAGCTATGATGCTTGACTATCTTGGCTACGGCGAACAGGCACGAAATCTGGAGAGTGCGGTAGGGCAGACCTATCGCGAGGAAGTTACGTTGCCTGTAGATCAAGGTGGTAATGCTAGCACATCAGAGTTTGTGCAAGTTGTTAGAGAGCATTTGGCTGAACTTGTTGTGCCGATGGGTTAGTGCGTGTAAGCTAGCAGGTGCGGGAAGCAAGCATGGCGGGGGCAAGCCCCCCGCCATGCTTGCTTCTGTTACCATATACCATTTTCCTCCGTACAGGAAGCAGACGTATATTTTATTAGGAGGGATACACATAATGACGCAAAGCACATCACAGACGACGGAGAGCTGGATCGATGTCTCTGTCGGACTGCATACGGGTATGGCTCACTGGCCCGATAATCCACCTATAGAGATTGAGCGGGTGATGGATATCAATCGTGGAGATGTTGCCAACGTCTCGAAACTGTCGATGGGGGTGCATTCGGCTACGCATATGGATGCTCCGTTCCACTTTTTTAAGGATGGCATCAGCATCGACAAGGTGCCTTTCTCTGCTGTAATGGGTAGGGCGCGAGTGATCGAGCTTCACGATACCGAGTCGATAAAGCCTGCGGAGTTGGAGTCACAAAATATCCAACAGGGGGAGCGTCTGCTTTTCAAGACGATTAATTCTAGCAGGGCCTGGCAGAGCAATGACTTTGTGAAGGATTTCGTGTATATCTCACATGAGGCCGCACAATATCTCGCGGAGCTTCAGGTACAGACGGTTGGCGTCGATTATCTCTCTGTTGGTGGCTTCTTTAAAGATGGGCCTGAGACGCATCACGCGCTGCTTGGTGCTGGCATCTGGATCATCGAAGGGTTAAATCTCTCGTCAGTACAAGCAGGTATCTATGACCTTATCTGTTTGCCGATCAAGCTTGTTGGAGGTGAGGGAGCACCAGCGAGGGCGATTGTAAGACCAGTATAGGACTTGAGCAGAACGATCACAAGGGATTACTGCTTGTGATCGTTCTGCCTTTGGAATTTACTCGACGCGCAGCACCGCTTTACCCGTGATGCGGCGGTTCTGCTCTGCACTCCTGTTTCAAGCCTTTTTCTCGCTATCCCGTGACAGCACCCTCCGAGGCAGAAGCAACCAGTTTCACATATTTTGCCAGGACACCCTTCGTGTATTTGGGTGCGGGTGCCTGCCACTGCTGTAGTCGCTGAGCAATCTCTTCATCGTTCAAGTCAATTGACAGCATACCGTGGTCGGCATCGATGGTAATCATGTCGCCATCTTTGACGATGGCAATTGGACCACCAATCTGTGCCTCTGGCGCGATGTGGCCCACAACCATGCCATGTGTGCCGCCGGAGAAACGTCCATCGGTAATCAAGCCGACCGTTTCGCCGTAGCCCTGACCGACGAGCGCGGAGGTGACTGCCAGCATTTCGCGCATTCCTGGTCCGCCCTTCGGTCCCTCGTAGCGGATCACTAACACATCGCCGTGAGTGATATTGTGGTTCATGATCGCATCAAAGGTCTCTTCCTCTGAGTTAAAAACCTTCGCGGGTCCACGATGACTGGTAGATTTGAGTCCCGCGATTTTGCAGACAGCACCTTCAGGAGCAAGGTTCCCCTTGAGGATGACCAGCGGCGCACTCGGATGTAGTGGCTTGTCGAGCGGCATAACGATCTGCTGTCCCTCAGCCAGATCGGAAGCGGTTTCCAGATTCTCTGCCAGCGTCTTGCCCGTCACGGTCAACACGTCACCTTTCAGGAAATCTGCTTTGAGTAAGACTCTCATCACAGCCTGAACACCACCAACGCGGTCGAGATCAACCATGGCATACCTGCCTCCAGGTTTCAGGTCGGCGAGATGTGGAACTCTTCCGCCCGCGCGTGTGAAGTCGTCGATGTTGAGCGGAATGTCTAGTTGACGTGCTATAGCGATCAGGTGGAGTACGGCATTTGTGGAGCCGCCAAGTGCCATCACAACGGTGATCGCGTTTTCAAAAGCGGCCTGTGTGAGAATATGACGCGGCGTGATCTGCTGCTCAATCAAGCGCACCACAACCTGGCCTGCATTGTAGCAATCCAACGCCTTTCGTGCGGTCACGGCTGGCATGGATGCGCCACCGGGAAGGCTCATGCCAAGCGCCTCAATCGCAGATGCCATTGTATTGGCGGTGTACATGCCGCCACAGGAACCGGCTCCTGGAATTGCGCTGGCCTCAACCTCTTTGAGTTGTTCGCGGCTGATCTTGCCAGCGCTGTATTGTCCGACCGCCTCAAAGACGCTCACGATATCGACATCCTGACCTCGACAGACGCCTGGTAAAATGGTTCCACCATAGACAAATAAGCTGGGAATGTTCAAGCGGGCCAGGGCCATGAGGCAGCCGGGCATGTTCTTGTCGCAGCCACCGATGGCAACCACACCATCGAACCGTTGGGCGTTTGCTACCAACTCAATGGAGTCGGCGATGACCTCGCGGCTCGGCAGTGAAAACTTCATGCCCTCGGTCCCCATCGAAATACCGTCGCTGACTGTAATGGTCCCGAAGATTTGTGGTACTCCTCCGCCAACGCGTATGCCCTCTTTTACCTTGTCGGCAAGTCGATTGATATGTGAGTTGCAAGGAGTGATCTCGCTCCATGTGCTTGCCACACCGATGAGCGGCTTGTCAAAATCCTCGTCGGTCAGGCCGACCGCGCGCAGCATAGAGCGATTAGGGGCACGGACATCGCCCTCTGTGATCATTTTGCTGCGACTATTGTACGCAGGGTGTGCTACGTGTGTACCGTTTTGGGATTCATTCGTTTCGGGCATGATAGCATCGCTTCCTTTCTTGCGCTGAAACATATTTCATTCGATGTTGAGAGTTTACCAACGCTGGTAAATAGCGATTGCACCTCGTTGTGGTCCTGGCTAAGTGTTGCCATTATACACGAATGGAGTCATGCGTAGAAGGGGTTTGAAGGGGATCCACCTGGGCCCTTGGGTACCATTGTCACGGGTTGCGCTTATCAAACGTGTCCTAAGTGTATACTCGTGAATACTGAAAGGACTTCATATAGACATTGAAAAGGAATGCGTTATGGATATCGTGGAGAACGTTAATCCCCTGGTTATCGCTTCAGGTAGTGAGAGGGTCGATACTGCGCGTGGTTCGCTCTTCTTTATTGGAAATGCGACGCTCCTTCTACGTTACGCAGGCTTCACAATTTTGACGGACCCAAACTTTATACATCGGGGCGCCCATGTTCATCTTGGATATGGTCTGCAGTCTGCACGCTTGACCAATCCTGCTATAGACATGGAGCAGTTGCCACCATTTGATCTGGTCGTTCTCTCACATATGCATGAGGATCACTTTGATCGTCTTGTTGAGCAGAAGCTCGACAAGGGGACAATCATTGTGACCAATCCCCAGGCTGCCACTGCTTTGAGAAGAAAGTGCTTTACTGCCCTGGAGCCACTGAACACGTGGGAGACGCTTACCGTTGCGAAAGGCGACTATCGGCTTCGTATTACTTCTATGCCAGGAAAACATGGGCCGGGCGCTCTCGATGCATTGATGCCAGCCGTGATGGGAAGCATGCTAGAGTTCCAGAGCAGTGCAGGTAAGACGATGATGCGGCTCTACATTTCTGGGGACACGCTCCTTCACGAGGATCTCCAGGAAATTCCGCGGCGCTATCCCGAGATCGACTTTGGCTTATTTCACCTGGGTGGAACGAGAATTTTTGGGGTCCTGCTCACGATGGATGCCAAACAAGGCGTAGAGGCAATTCGGTTAATCAATCCCCGTGAAGCTATTCCCGTTCACTACAACGACTACACGGTTATGAAGTCGCCGCTTGAAGATTTCAAGCAACTTGCTGCTATGACGGGGCTTGAAGACCGTGTACGGTATTTGAGTCATGGCGATACTTACACGTTTGAGGTACCTGAGAGTCGCCGATAATCCTGTAGGCGCTCAATTCATTGCGCCCACGTTGCCATTACTGCGCCTATCTAGGTGGCAACGCGGGCGCGATCAATCGTGCCCCTACTTGGGTGCCATTCTTATAGCACCATCCATCCGTTTCTAACTACTTCACAGTTAAGCTAGCAGGATTGAAAGCGATGTCTATTGCTCTTTTAGAAGAAGCTGGGATAACTAACTTTGTATACAACGAAAAGAGCCTGCCAGGTAAACCCGACATAGCATTCATGAACGCAAAGGTAGCTATATTTCTGGATAGCTGCTTCTGGCATGGTTGCCCAAAACACCTACGCAGACCGAGTAGCAATGACAAGTATTGGCGAGCAAAAATTGATAACAATGTGAAACGCGACCGTCGCTATCGTGCTCAATTAAGGCATATGGGATGGAGCGTATTACGCATATGGGAGCATGACCTAGAAAAGTCTACACAGATTGTTAAGAAGATACATCGGGCGTTAGAGCAAGCTGAAACAAAAAATGGAACAAATTCTAACTGAGTAACAGGCAGAAATGAAAATGTCCCCGCAGTTTGGCACGTTCAAACAAGCATAACGAGTCCAACAGGCAGAAGCAGCGCAGGCAGAATTAGGACTAGGATAACTCCTAGAAAGGTATTTTTTATGTATTTTGCAGACCTCTTCAACAGCAATAATTTGCTGCAACACTTTGGCAGTTATGTGAATAAACAGAGAAATATAAACAGTGACGAGTTCCTTTTTCACGCGACGTTACTCGTGATGAGTATTCAGAAAATCCGCATGTTAAACGCTTTATGCCTCAGACAAATGCAGACAGCCAAAGAAAACCTCACAGTGAAGGATGATAAAATTATTGTCTGGTCACCAACTATGGTTGAGTTACTCACCCTTATTCCTCCATCGCTCTCCTCTTTGGTTATCATGCAGAATAAAATATTTCTGCTCCTCCAACCAGTAGTAGGTTTTAAACAGTCTCCACCGTCCAGCTTTCGGGATGTTGTGAAGAGCATCCATATATATAATTTACCCAAGCCAGTGATGCAGAAAACGCTCTCATACTGGAATAATGGCGGCTTAGCTGCCAGGGAATATCGTGATATAGCCGAGCATCATTACTACTTACTAGCACACTCCTATTACCAATTTACGCCTGTTGAAAAGGTACTCATCTATTTACCCGATGAACCAAGCCAAAAGAATTATAGAAAATATACGTTCGACAAAAAAATAGACTGCATCGAATATCTAGAAAAAGCCTTTTTAGAGTTGTGTCAGTATGTTGACGCTATTTTGTCAGACTTAGGTTTTGCAAAGGAAGCAATCCAACAAACGATAAACCAAACGCAAATAGATTTGGAGGAAGGGGTAAGAAAAACTTTAGGGGTGATGTTTTACGATACTGACGGTCAGGTTGGCCTTGAGTTTGGGCAAACCGAAGAAAGAAGAGTATTTTTCAAGCAATTCAATCATTTAATGCACTCTGCAAACTCTTTGTAATCTCTTTGCTACGCTGCTTAATCATATCTACTACCTCTACGCTTAGCAAGGATAGATGTGTTATGCTTGGTGCAAGACCTCTAGAAGGAGAAGCCTTCAAATTGAGAGATGACTTTGAACAAAGAACCAAGGATGTCCTTTTCAGAAGAGTAGGAGGTAAATGCTCTAATCCCACATGTGGACAGGAAACAAGCGGGCCTCATACTGATGAAAAAAAGGCAATAAATGTTGGTGTTGCTGCACATATCACCGCTGCATCCGTTGGCGGCCCCAGATATGACCCCACACTTTCTCAAGAGGAAAGAGTGTCTCCCGATAATGGCATCTGGTTATGCCAGGTATGCGCGAAACTCATTGATTCAGACGCGAAAAGATATACCCTTGAGTTAATAAGAGGCTGGAAGAGAGATGCAGAAAACGAGGCTCTTTCCAGGGTGGAGGGAAGGCACAGAACAACACAGAATAATAACCTTACAGTTTTCAGTAAAATGGAAAAGCTGATGCCCGGACTTCTAAGTGAAATGCAGCAAGACCTCTTGCAGTATCCTTTGAGAAGAGAGTTTGTGTTGCTGCAAAGATCATGGACATATAACGGAGCAGGACATGAGCTTTGCTATTTTTATGACGATCATAACGATCTTGAGGGGATGATTAGCATTCTTTGCAATTATAATCTTGTTCGCAGCGTCACTTATAATAACGTCAAAAGATACGTTTTCCTTGAAGAACTGGTAGAGTACCTGACTCAAGACAGGACGGATGTGTAGGAAATTTATCGTTAACCGGAGAGCCGACATGAGATTAAGTAAAAAACAGGAAAGATTTTTAAGTCAGCTTGAGGAGCTATGGAACTTCTTTGACGCCCGTCTAAAAAATTATAGCCTCAAAACCAGTAATCTACGACTTGGACTTCTTCTAACTCTAACAGTGGCAGCACACCGACTTATCAGGGGATTTCTTGCACAGCTAAGAGGCGGCTCCAATGACAACCTACAAAGTAAACTAAGAACGCTAACAGAGGCACTTATAAATGTCAATTATATTCTGTCCGATGACACAGACATCAGAGCAAAAGCGTTTGTCCTGGACAGTATGAGATCACGTAAAGCTGCGCTATATAGAATAATAGGACTTCTGGAACGGGAGAAAGCGCCTTCAATGGCGGCAGTAAATACGATTGAAAATTATAGAATGATGGTGTCAAACTTGGAACAGGAGCTTTTAAAGCAGCAAAATCTTTTAGGGAAAGAAAACGCTTCATGGCCGCCCATAGAACAAAGGGCGGCAAAGGGAAACTCTGAGGAGTTGTACGCAACTGTTTTTGGTTACTTCTCCCAAGATACTCATATGACAGTTGACAGCCTGGATAGATTTCTCAAGGAAGTTGAAGGTGGAGCAGCATTTACCATTGAACCTGATCTTAGTGTGATAGATCAGGAAATACAAACGGCATTTGCTTACTACCTTATTTTTATCAATATCTGCTCTGAAAAGCTTGGGTTTCCAACTGAGGAAGAACTGAAAGAATCCAATAGCTCAGAAATGCTGTCTAAACAGAATTAAAATAATAGGTATTTATTAGTTTATCTACATCCCACAGTTTGGTACGTTCAACCAGGCGCAGCAAGTCCAGCAGTCAGGAGCGATACAGAGCGAGCTAGGACTGTCTACTGGATAATACAAACTACTCTAGGTTTATGGAAACTAGGCTATTTACAGCCTTTTATTAAAGAAAGTAGGAAAGACAGAGCCACATGGTCGGTGAAATAGAAGTGATTTTTGGCAGTGTGTCATCAATAACATGTCGTGGTTGCTCAATAACTGAAAGGATAAATTCTTCAACTACTGCCACGATCCACTTTGATAAAAGAGAGTTTCTTCAGCTTGGAGCCATAAATTATCTGGACGAGGTAGTGATTAACTCGGTCAGTCAAAAACGCCTTCTTTATAGAGGAAACATTGTTTCGATAAAGAGCGAACCAAACGATCAAGTGGTAATAATGCTTGATAACGGCCAAGAGCTTACTGAGACGGGCATTAAGTCTTTATCTGTGATGCGTTACGATCCTCGAGAAGTGGCCTATTCAATGGCACGGCTGGCAGGCTTCTCTCAAGACCATCTTGTTATACCTGGACTGGATAATTCCCTCAAGGAAATGATCGCATTTGTGCCATTTAAGGGCTTACTTATTGAACAGGATGAAATGGTCAATGGAGTTCAGCTTCTCGCTCTGAATAGCGTTAAGAGTATGCAGGAAAAATTACCGAAGAATGAGAGAACCGAAGTATGGCACGGATTTCTAGACGCAGATGCATGGATTTCTTTTCGTTTCACCACTTCTCATTTTGCCGATGCTGAAGAAATAGCAATAGAAAAGGCAGATGTGTTTTTATCTGCCTATAGTAGCTTGTTGCAGTATAGCTACTCCCAATTTGGGGGAAACTTTATTGAATGGGAAAGGGTAGACGGAGCAATTAACCTGAAGCGTCAAAACTATATTCTGCTCGTAATGCTTAACAGTGGTAGCGCATGGTTAAGAGACATTTCTTCATACAAGCCAACTCAGACCAAACTAAAGCCTACCATCAAGTTAGATATCGCATCTGTTATGGATGCTAGTGAGAACTTCCAGCTTCCTTTATTGGTGTGGAACAGATTTAGAGACAGCGAAGATTATTACGTGGTTGCTATCGGACTTTCGCAGGTAGTTGAATTATTATCAATGGGTGTCAAGTTGCCGCAAAGTTTCACAAAAGAGAAGCTAACTGAATTAACCTCTCGCGCTATTGCTAACCTCACCGAAAAAGAGGGTAATCTTGTTCGGAGTGCAATCAAAAGGCTAAATGATGGAGCCTTGATGAAGAGATTTAACCAGCACCTTACGAATATTGGGATTACTATTAATGAGCATGAGCAAGAACTGATTGGCAAATTTAGAGGAATAAGAAATGCAATAGATCATGGAAGGAAAGCAGAAGAACCGTCGGCGCAAGAAATTAAACAAGTTAAGGCACTGGTTAATAGGGTTATTTTAGCTTCTCTTACAACAAGCAAGAGTAAGCAGTAACTTATCTGGACTATCAGTGTGAACCAGCCTCAAAGCCACGCTCGACGCCGACTAATAAATATTGTATGAATTGGCATTTTCTTCGTTGATATTGGTAGGAATCATAGCAATGCAATAGCGTCAGTTCATGGATAAAGTGAAATGGATACAGTAAAAGGGCTTGTCCGTACTACATCATTCTGGGTATTCATTGTCGTAGCTGTCTTAGGTGGGATAGGGGCTATATATCCGATCCCATTTTTAGGAGTGATGATTGCTGCCTTAACCATTTTTGGAGTGAGTTCACAAGGCGTTGAAACTGTTCTGGCTCAAAAAGAGATAGACCGAAAACATGATAGCATCCTCAAAGAGATAGACCAAGCCAGAAAGGATGCAGCGAAACAGCATACTGAGGCAATGCAGGAGATAGCACAAGCCAGAGGGGAAGCAGCAAACCAACATACCGAAGCGTTGCAAGAGATAGACCAGGCCAGAAAGGAAGCTGCTAGACAGTACGAAGAGGCGGCGCAAGAGATTAAAAAGGCCAGAGACGAGGCACGAGCGGAGAACATTCTCCTTGAGGCAAATAGATTTGCTACGAGCCTTATGGATAAAGATGAACGTGTCAATAAAGCAGTTGCGCTCTGTCCGGATATCAAGCAAAGAGAACTGAGGCAATTGGGTATTGAGATGAGCATTGCAGTTATTGACGGGTATGATCCAGTTACACAAAGGGGTATAATGGTAGCTGGTTTAGGTAGAGGAATGGTCGGTTATAGGAAGCTGGATCGCAATGAAATTGCAAGTTTGGCTGCTACCGCTATCAATTATCTACAAGATAACGTTCTCGAAACAACAATGCCAGATGCAGACGGATTGCTTTACCTTGCTTGTATGTATGGCTACCAACAGCAATTTGAAGATATGATAAGTATCATAGGGCAAGTGGTTAATATTGACGAAGTGATAAAAGAGAAGTTTCAGCAGCGAAAAATACTACAAATGCTCTTGCGAGCATGTAATTCGGATCAGATAAAATTGGAAATATTGAGAAAGAACCTTAGTTTACCACCCGTTTCCAAAAAGACTTTCTGTAAATTCCTGCAAGAGTTTGACCTAGCAGGCTTTAACGGGTTTATTGAATGGATTGCCGTCAAAAGACCGAGCGTCCCAGGAGAAAAAGGCACATTCCTTATTAAAATCACTCCTCCATATCCATCAAACGAAGGGAAGGTAAGTGCATCTGGTCAAAGTATAAAATCTTGGGATTTCGAGACAGTTATCTCAAATACTGAACCAGTAACCATTGAGGAGCTTTACGAGACACTGAATTCTCTATTCATCTTGTTTTCTCCCGTTGACTGAGATACCGGATCAAGAAAATAGCCTCAAAAAATCCGCTCGACGCCGGACAAGAAAGATTGTGCGATCCGTCTCCTCCAATGGTCAAATTCACTACAACCACAAGTACCACAGCCACGTTACAGGAGCTATATTTGCAGCAGTCTCAAAATTATTGCTAGTTATGACCGTGCAGATGTGCGGCTTGAGAAACGAGTCAAACGGATAGAAGATTCTCTCAATGTATCACCTCTTGAATAGCCCCCTAGAAACCGCCTATTCACAGCGACCAGACCACTCAGGAACTTAGATACCAATAAGCTAAACTGTATTCGCTTTGTGCTTGCTGTGCTATATTGCTTGACCTAACATAGGAATGAAGCTGCTTTTTGACTAAGCAGTAAGGCTAAGCTCATGCTTACTTACTTCTGCAACCTCCGATATTTGACCAAACATAAACCCAAGTATAGTGACAAACTCGAATCGGAGTTTTCCAAATAAGTCTGCGTCACGCCTCCACTGATTAACAGTTTCACGGTGAGTAGGCTGAGCATGTGCATATTCCCCATAGACAAAGGTTTCAAGAATTTTCCATCGTGTAATGGGTTCATCATTATACATAAGGTTTGGAGGTGCAATAGCAAGAGCATCATCAATCCATTTGTAAGCCTGCTTAACTTTTTCATACCAATTGTCTGACATACCAGGCAGGTCTAATAGCTCTGGCCGTATTGGTTGACCTTGTTTGTCCCGTTGTAAGCGATAAAGAGCAATTCTATCTCTCTTATGAATAAACATGCGAAATGTGACTATAAAACCATCGAGTGTTGAAGCTATCTGCCATTCCTCCTCCTCCGCATTACGGAAGACACCCACCAAACCACCAGGATTAACTACAATACTATTGAGCGCGTGATTTTCCCTTACATATTTCGCCAGCTTGCCCGCCTTTTCAACGAAAAGTTCTAACGTGTTTCGAGATACGTCATCCACAAGAAACCTCCTACTGTTTCTCTGGGAAAAAATTAATTGCTTCCCTTAATTATATACCCTTATTGCATCCTCCTTAGTTACTACAAAGATATTATTAACCCCTTTGTTTCTTTTAATACGGATTCTTGGCTATCTGTGGTAGCAACTTCTGTTTGGGACTGAAAATTAACTGGAGTGTTACTTACAATACCAGGATTAACGTTATACGAGATTGTCGCAATCGTTCCAATTCCTCTTTGTGGAGTATTTTGCAATCCCATTGCAATTGCAAAAAGTATGTTACCCGCTTTTGTATCTATCTTTTTTGCTAAAATCAGAGAATGAGGAAAAAAGTCCCTGAATAAGTGAAACATTCTGAAGTACTTGCGGATCATAGGAGAGTTGAATTTGGACTCCTGAGATTGGTTTAATTGGCGTATCAACAACAACTGCGATTTGCGTTGGTGAGACTTGTTTTAGAGACAATACGGCTGTCTTTTTAACAGAAGTAGATGACAATGTGACGGCAAGGGGTGTAGGTGTAGGTAGGAACTGCGTTAGCTTATCAGTGCAGTCCAGATCATCGATACCCAAGCACCCGTACAAGAGTATGATTTAGGCAATATTTCTGTTGACCTCACTAGAAAAACGGGCGTTCTTATGAGAAAGTCAAGGAAAGGATCGGACAAAGACCATTATGAGTCTCGTTTGAGGCAAGAGTCCCTTGTTCCAGTCGCAATAAAGTTACGGAGAGATACTGAATACGACAGATAGCCAATGAGCTTGCGAAAGAAACGATGAGAGGGAACCTAGCAGCCTATTGGTGGCTCCCTCTCGACAGCATTAGTTTCACGGGCATAGACGCAGCATTAGAGGATGAGGCGGAAAAGCTTTATGTCAGCGCATTCCCATACGGAGCGCCCCATCCAGACGAATAACCTCGCCGTTGAGCATGGGGTTCTCGATGATGTGTTTTGCCAGGGCTGCATATTCGCCTGGTTTGCCGAGCCGTGGCGGGAAGGGAACTTGTTGACCGAGCGACTGACGTGCTGGCTCTGGCAGGCCACCTAGCAGAGGAGTATCGAAGAGGCCGGGAGCGATGGTCATGACGCGGATACCATTACGTGACAGATCGCGTGCAATGGGAAGGGTCATGCCGACGATGCCGCCTTTCGATGCGGAATAGGCCGCCTGTCCGATTTGTCCGTCGAAGGCCGCAACCGAGGCGGTGTTGATGATGACGCCGCATTCGCCCTCCTCGTTTGGCTGGTTCTCTGCCATCGCCGCTGCTGCGAGCCGAATAACATTGAAGGTGCCGATCAGGTTTACATTGATAACTTTGGTGAAGGAGGCAAGGCTGGCTGGTCCGCTCTTTCCTAAAACTCTCTCGGCTATGCCAATGCCAGCGCAGTTAATTGTTACATGGAGTCCACCAAAGTTGTCCACCGCAGCTTTCACGGCGGCCTGAGTGCTCTCTTCCTCTACAACGTTTGTCTTCACGAAGAGAGCCGACGAGCCTAGTTCTGTCGCTAATGCCTCCCCTTGCTCGCTATTCAGGTCCGCGATGACCACCTTTGCACCTGACCGCGTAAGGAGTCGCACACAGGCTGCACCGAGACCAGAGGCACCGCCAGAGACTAAAACACCCTTGTTTGTTAATTCCATGAAATTACACTCCCTTTTTCTCTAGGTTGTTCTGTATTGCCATGATACGCTTTTGGAGGAGGTTGGTGCCACATTGGACCCCCGCTCGGCACTCAATTTGCCTTTTACCTAATCAACAGGTATTATTGTGGCGTAGATAGTGTTATTTTTTAAGGATTATAGCGTGGATAGCAAACAGGAGCGCATAGAGGCGCTTGAACGGCAAATACAGCGTCTCAAGAGACGTATGACTATACTGAATGTTCGCAGCAACCGCTATTCATGGACGCGGGTTGCTATTTTCTTTGGTGGCATTGCGCTAGCTATCGTGGGCTTTTTTCTCGTAGGCTGGTGGCTAAGCTTGCTACTCGCGGTACTTGCGCTGGTCGTGTTTTCAATCGCCGCGTACTTTCAGAGCAAGATAGATAGAAGCATCACGAGGCATAAAATCTGGTCGAGTATAAAAGCCATACATATTGCACGGATGCAGCTCAACTGGGATGCGATTCCGTCGGTCTTTCCCTCTCCTCCTCAAGTGGATCATCCCTTCGAGACCGATCTTGACATAACTGGTGAGCATTCTCTACATCGACTGATGAACACTGCTGTATCGCTTGAAGGGAGTAAGCGATTACAATTCTGGCTGTTAAACACTGTACCTGATCTGGATATTATTCGCGGAAGACAGATGCTTGTGCGTGAACTGACTCCGTTAACCCTGTTTCGTGACAAGCTTATTCTTAAATCGTTGCTCTCTTCAAGACGGGTGGCAGAGCAATTAGAAGGGGACAGGCTCACTACGTGGCTCGGTCGAGAGAGTGGGACAGGTGCGTTGCTGCTCTTACTAGGAGTTTCTACTGTGCTGTGTGTCCTCACGCTGCTGCTATTAGTGCTCAACATTGTGGGAATACTGGCAGCATTGTGGATAATCCCGCTGCTTTGCTCCTTGTTTCTTTTCCTCATGACCAAGAAAACGCGCGGAGACCTCTTCGACGATGCCTATGAGTTGAGAAATTCGTTTGCGACTCTGAACGTCGTTTTCGAGTACCTGGAGAAGTACCCATATGGGGGGCATCAACATCTTAAAAAGCTGTGTGAGCCGTTCTTCCTGAATCGTGAGCATCGTCCCTCTGTACTGCTTAAACAGGTTGCCAGTATTGCCTCGGCTGCGACGTTACGAAAGAATCCGTATTTGTGGCTTCCTGTGAATGCTCTTGTACCATGGGATAACTACTGTGCATATCGTTTGAAACAGTACAAAGGGCAGGTGGCGGCGCGCCTTCCTACCTGGCTCGACGTGTGGTTTGAATTAGAGGCTCTTAGCTCGCTTGCTTCCTTTGCATACCTAAATCCTGAATATATCCTGCCAGATGTGGTGCCGAATGATGCGCGAAGAGGGGAAGATGCTTTGTTTCGAGGTGAGGGTTTAGGTCATCCACTGCTTTTGGGCAGTCAGAAGGTGACAAACGATTTCACGATGCGTGAGCGAGGTGAGGTTGTTATCATTACAGGCTCAAATATGTCGGGTAAAAGTACATTTTTACGCACGCTCGGCATCAATCTTTGCCTGGCTTACGCAGGCGGTTCTGTAAATGCGCAGTCGTTTCAGACAACGCTGTTCAGGATATTCACCTGTATCAAGGTGAGCGACTCAGTGACGGATGGCTATTCGTACTTCTACGCTGAGGTGAGGCGGCTCAAGGCACTGCTATCGGAATTAAAACAAGATAGTTTTGCGTTGTTCTTTCTTATAGACGAAATATTCAAGGGAACGAACAACCGTGAACGGCTTATTGGGAGTCGCTCCTATGTTCGTGTGCTCGCAGGGCGTAACTGTCTTGGCTGTATCTCGACGCACGACCTTGAGCTTGTGACGCTGGCAGACACGCTTCCTGGCGTCAAGAACTATCACTTCAGGGAAGAGGTGATCGATGGGGAGATGGTCTTTGACTACCGACTGCGTCCCGGCCCCAGTCCCACAACAAACGCGCTCAAGATCATGCAGATGGAGGGCTTGCCTGTGGATGAGATAGGAGAGCGCGTGTAAGGCAAATATAAAGAGAGTATAAGATGAATCACAACGATCATGTACGCTTATTGCGCAAAGGTGTGCTTGAACCTGGTGGTGTCTGGGCCGATCTTGGCTCAGGAACCGGAGCATTTACGCTGGCATTGGCTGATCTAATCGGGCAAAAGGGGAGTATCTATTCGGTAGATAAAGATGGAGGTGCGTTGAGACAGCAAGCGCAGGCCATGCGCAGTTTCTCTTCCCACGTAACCTATCTCACAGCCGACTTTACGCGCCGCCTCGACCTGCCGCCCCTTGATGGCGTCGTGATGGCGAACTCGCTGCACTATGTGCGCAAGAAGGACGAGGAACTGCAACTGGTCTACAGCTATCTGCGTCCAGGTGGGAGACTCATTCTAGTCGAATATAACGTTGATAGGGGCAATATGTGGGTCCCCTATCCGCTCTCGTATGGGACGTGGGAAGCGCTAGCGCGTCAGAAAGGTTTTATAGAGACCAAACTTCTAGAGAAGGTGCCGAGCCGCTTTTTGAACGAGATGTATTCGGCGCTGGCGCTGCGGCCCCAGGTTTAATTCATCATCGCCATGATTTGCTGCGTCAATCTGATGTGATTTTGAATCTCGTAGCGATCTTCTGCCCTGGGTTCGAGTTCCAGGTAGGCTTTCATATCGTGTAGGGCGCGGGCGTAGTGCTTTAATTGCAGATGAATGGTGCCGCGATCTCTTAGCTCTCGTGCAGAGTCAGGAATAAGAAGTAGGATATAGTCACAAATCGTGAGAGCATTATTATAGTCTTCATTACGCAGATAGATATGTTTGAGGTTGCCTAGGAGACGAACCAGTAGTTGCCTGTTGCTGACTGGCTCGAATATGTGGCGTGGTAGGCGTGTTTTGCCACCTGACATGATGCGAATGCGGTCGCGGCAATCCTGTTCTGTAAGCAATAAGCCTCGCTCGAATGGATCGATATAGAGAATTTCCGTCGGCAAGCTATAGCGTACCACGAAGTGAAACGGAAGGCCAATACCGTCAATATGTAGACCGATGCGCTTTCCCACTTCCATGTAGAGCAATGAGAGAGAGATGGGAATACCTATATGGTCCTCTAACACTTTATTCAAGAAACTGTTTGCCTGGTTATAGTAGTCACTTTCGTTGCCGCGAAAATGCTCCTCTTCAAAAAGCACCCTATTCATCGCATCAATTACTGAAAGAGGTGCAATCTCTTCTAAAATATGCGTATTTGATGTTTGCAGACCGAGTACACCACGTACCCGATGCGCCAGCGCATCGAGTTGTGCTAAGTAGTGAGTCGCATCGAGATCGGGATACTCAATAGTCGCAATAAGCAAAGCTGCTTTTGCTATGTCAATGGCGGTATCTTCCCCTGCAACGAGTGTCTCGAATGCTCGATAGGTGCGTTGTTGTGTTGTCTCTTTTGGAAATTCCTCTGTCATATTGGGGCATTTAACCATAGAATGACCGCAATATGCAAGCTTTTGGCGGAAAATGTCTATATCCCTCGTATTATACATAGCTAAGGAAGCACTATATAGCTCCGCAGGAGATGCGAAGAGTATTTTCGCATCTCCTGCGGAGCTATATGTTCTACGCTGGTAGGGCTGGAGCTTTAAGCAGTTCATCAAGAGTAGACTGTTTAACGCGATATCCACGACGCTTGCCACTGTGAGGGAGTGTGATTGCCTCAAGGATACCATTATTGATCCAACGGCGTACAGTTGTGTCATCAACGCGTAGGCGGCGAGCAACCTCATGAACCGTTAATAATTCATCTGTCTGGATTGACTGCGCACTCGCCACTCCGTTATTTGTCTCGTTTGCGCGTCCTTCCGTATTGTTACGACGAGCCACTAGCATACCTGCCTTTCAAAATGTGTTCAAACGTTGATCTTGAGATGATAGATTGTCATTGTCGCTTTTGGTTGTTCCCACGCATTCTTTCATATAGAAAAACTGGTTACGTATAATGTACACACAATGTATATCGTATGTCAAGAGAAAAAGCCGATAAGCATCCCTAAAATAGTTATTATGGGCTAACAGCAACTAATAGGAGACACTAGTGTGAGATAGCATTTTTCTACAACAACCTGATGGACGATGGGATAAGAATTTTTGCTGTCAAAATGTAATTGTGTTTTAAATGATGAGGTAGATGCAAATAAAGGATATACGTTGGTTTCAAACTCTAAAAATACAAGAAGCGATCATCCAAGTACCTAAAAACTTTAGATGCTCAGATGATCGCTTCTTGTATTTGTATATCACATATGAATTATGTTCTTTACCTCAATTTTGTCGAACGCTTCACCAGTCACACGACTACATCAGATTATAAGAGACTGCAAAAGTGTGAAACAGAGGAACAAGCGTGAAATTATCATCGTGAAGAGAAAACCAGAGTCAGAGACAAGCCGTACGATCATTAGGGCCGCTTCACTGCACCTGTTACCAGGCGTGCATGCGCGGTCTATCTACCAGATCTTCTCTCTGGGATCTTAGCTCTCTTGCCA
>JAABUQ010000664.1_pt1 | contig 79967 bp, 73 predicted proteins | sample 5560001 | NCBI WGS metagenome assembly JAABUQ01 (sample SAMN10711888, study PRJNA513371) | rock metagenome | isolation source: Antarctica rocks | place: Antarctica: Victoria Land, Finger Mt nord | collected 2015-12-18 | reverse complement strand
CGATTGACAACAACGCCATCGCCAAAAACCTCTTTGGCGGCCTCGCAGACCCGATCCAGAGCTTCTTGCCGCCCTTTATGTTCGGCTTTTCGGACGACATCACCCGTTTCGACTACAACCCGGACATGGCGCGGCAACTGTTGAAGGAGGCGAATGTTTCGCCGGACTGGGCGCCGAGTTTTCTCACGCTCTCGAACCTCGTGATAGACCGCCGCGTGCTCGAAGCGGTGGCGTCCTTCTGGACCGATGTCGGCATCAAGGTAAAGGCCGAAGCTTTGGACCAGGGCGTCATCAACCAGCGCACCAACGCGGGCGATTACGACATGTACGCCACATACGTCGCGCGCATTGAACCTGACCAGTTGGCGACACCGTACTGGAGTTCCGGTTCATCGTCCAACCGCTCGTACTACAGCGGCGCGGACGACCTGATTGCCCGCGCAAAGTCCGAACCCGACCCCGCCCTGCGGGCCAAACTGTACCGCGATTTGCAGGACAAGATTTCGCAGGATTCCCCCGCCACGTTTGTGGTCGCCGTTTCGGAAAGCCTGCTCGTCAATAAGCGGGTGATCGGCATCGCAGGCGCGGGGTGGCAGGAACGGCATGACTGGTTTTCCGTGGACGTGCCGGCGGAATAAGACGCGGCCACGCCACTGGAAGGGGGAACGCACGGGATGAATCGGGTGATTACGCGGTTGGGGCAATCGGTGCTGACGATCTTCGGCGCGCTCACGGTGGTGTTTCTCGTGCTCCGGCTCACCCCCGGCGACCCCGTGCAGATCATGCTCGGTGATTACGCGACGCCCGAACTGACCGCCGCCCTGAAAAAGCAGTATGGCCTCGATCAGCCGATTCCCGTGCAGTACCTCGTGTTCCTCAAAAACAGCGTCACGGGCAACTTCGGCTTGTCGCTGTCGCAAAAGACGAGCGTGACCTCCGTGATCCAGGGGGCGTTGCCCTATACGCTCGTGCTGGCGGTGGCGGCGATGACCGTGACGTGCCTCGTCGGGATACCGCTGGGGATCATTGCCGCATTGCGGCGGAACAGCATCGCGGATTTCGCCGCCATGCTCATCGCCCTGCTCGGCATCGCCACGCCGGGGTTTCTGCTCGCGTTGCTGCTGATCTACGTGTTCAGCTACAAGTTCGGCTGGTTTCCCGTGCAGGGAGCGGGCGAGGGGGCGGGGTTCGGCAGTGGGCTGCACCATCTGGTGTTGCCCGCTCTGGCGCTCGGCTTTCAGTCCGCCGCGCTCGTTGCCCGCACGACACGCTCCGCGCTGCTCGCGGTACTCAGTGAAGACTACGTCCGCACCGCGCGGGCAAAGGGGCTACCGGAGCGCACGGTGCTCTGGTCGCACAGCCTGCGGGCCTCGCTCGTGCCGATTCTCGCGGTGCTGGGCCTCTATCTCGGCCAGTTGCTCGGCGGCGCGGGGGTGGTGGAGATCGTGTTCGGACGGCCGGGGTTGGGGAAATTGCTCGTCAGTGCGATCCTCGCGCGGGATTACCCGCTTTCGCAGGCATTGATCGCCGTGTTCCTCGTCGCGGTGATCGCCGTGAACTTCGTCACGGACACCTTATATGGGTTTGCGGACCCACGCTTACGGCAGGACTAGGGGGAATCACGCGCATGGTGGTACGCACGCACCCCACACCGGTGATCGGGGCCATCGCGCCGGGCCGCGCGGTGCCGCGCACCTTCTGGCGAGACACGATCCGCAGTTACCGTCGCCAGCCCTCCGCGATGGCGGGGCTGGTGCTCGTGCTGCTGTTCCTTGTCGCATCGGTGTGGGGGGCATTTTTCACGCCCGCCACCACGAACCGCAGCAATCTTGCCACGCGCCTCAAACCACCATCGGGCGCGCACCTCTTCGGCACCGACGGCTTCGGGCGCGACATCGTCAATCGGGTGCTGCAAGCGGCGCCGCTCGCCCTCGCCGTTGGCGTCGTTTCGGTCGCGCTCGGCAGCGTCATCGGCTGCCTGCTTGGGCTGGTTGCGGGGTATTACCGTGGCAAGATCGGCGCGGTGATCATGCGCTGCATGGATGCGATGCTCGCCTTTCCCACGCTGCTGCTCGCGCTGGCAATCATTGCCACGCTGGGGCCGGGGCTGACAAACATCATGATCGCCGTGGGCGTCTCCACCCTGCCACGCTTCGCCCGCATGATGCAGGCAGAGGTGCTGGCGATCAGCGAGCGGGAGTACGTGACCGCCGCGCGCTCCATCGGCGCCTCCACCGCGTCACTGCTGTTCCGGCATGTGCTCCCCAACGCGCTCTCGTCCGTGCTCGTGATGGCGACGCTGTACATCTCCACCGCGATCCTCTCGGAGGCGACGCTGAGCTTTCTCGGTCTCGGCCCGCGCCCCCCCACGCCCACCTGGGGTTCGATGATTAACGACGGCAGCAGCGTGCTCCAGTCCGCCCCGTGGGTCGTGCTCTTTCCGGGGCTGGCGATCACCCTCACGGTGCTCGGCTTCAGCCTCGTCGGCGATGGCCTGCGGGACGCGCTCGACACGCGCCTGCGCGAGCGATAGAGACTACAGAGCGGCGGAACGACCGCCGGAAAGGATTGGCGCATCATGACGCATCCCGCGATCCGCATGGTAGCGTACAACTGGGATCACCTGATGCCGCTTGCGTGCGGCGATGTCGTGCCGGAGGGGATCAATTTCACGCTCGATAGGCACACGCCGATCCGCGCGTTTCTGTCCGATGAGACCATTGACGTGAGCGAAACGTCTCTCAGCCACTACCTCATCCGGCTTTCGCGCGGGGAGCGTGACCTCGTCGGGCTGCCGGTTTTTCCGATGCGTTCCTTTCGGCATCGCTGCTTTCTTGTCCGGCGCGATAGCCCTCTGCGGGATTTTTCCGACCTCGTCGGCACGCGCCTCGGCTGTGACGGCTGGCCGAATACGGGCAACACCTGGAGCCGCGCCGCCATGCGGGAAGCGGGCGTGGACATCGCACAAATGACGTGGGTCATCGGCCCGGTGGAAGACCTCGCGCCTGCCGAGACGGGCGCACCCGCGATGCAGTATCCACCGTACGTCCATGATGCCCCGCCGGGAAAGACGCTCGTCGGCATGTTGCGGGCGGGGGAACTGGACGCATTGCTCATCCCCTGGCCCCCGCGCGGGTTTTTCACACCGCAAAGCGACATTGTGCATCTCTTCCGCGATTTTCGCACCGCCGAAAAGGCGTACTTCGGGCGTGTCGGCTATTGCCCCGGCATCCATGTCGTGGCGATGCGTCGGTCCGTGTTCGCGCGGGACCCCTCGGTCGCGCCGCGCCTCGTTGCCGCCTTTGAGGAGTCGAAACGCCGCTGGCGCGAGGACCGCCGCAAGTTCGCGGACACTACGCCCTGGATTCTCGCGGAGTTGGAGGATACCGCCCTGACACTCGGGGAGGACTGGCAGCCCTATGGCGTGGAACCGAACCGGAAAATGCTGGAAGCATTCTGCGCCGAGCAACTCGCGCAGGGCCTGGTCGCAACGCCCCTCGATCCCGAAGGCGCATTCGCGGACTACGAAGCGGTGGTACGGGGGTAAGTGGATGCACCGCATCCGGCCTGTACGCCGATTATTTGTGTAGCGAGAAAGGAACAAAAGCATGACGATGTTCGACAGACCGGGCAATGATCGCACACGGGTAACACGGCGGCGGTTCCTCGCGGTTGCCGCCGGTGCGGCGGGGGCAGCGGTACTGGCGGCGTGTGGGGGCGAAACCGCCCCGACCACGACACCGGCGCCACCCACCGCGCCCGCGACGCGCCCACCGACGCAGATGGCGGGGGCACGCGACGCGGGGATGATGCCCGCCACGGCGTCCGCACCGGCGCCGGCGGGAACCGTAGCCGCGAGCGTTGCACCCGCCGCGTCCGCCGCTTCCACGGTGCCGGCCATGCCTGCCATGCCTGCCACGCAGATCACGCCGCCCGCGCCGCCCGTTGCTGCCGGGAAACCGGGCGGCACGAAGATTTACCGCATCGGTGTGGCGGGCGAGATCAACGAACTCGATCCCCCCCGCTCCACGACGCAGGCAAATCTCGCCGCGCACGAGGCGTTGTTCAATTACGCCGGCCGGTATACCTACACCCCGCCGCTCGGCACCGCCATCACGCCCGAATTCGCGGAGTCATGGGAGGTGCAGGACGGCGCACGCACCTTTATCTTCCACCTCCGCAAGGGCATCAAGTGGCATGGCGGCTATGGCGAGTTGACCGCCGACGACGTGAAATGGAACTGGGAGCGGGTGCGTGACCCGAAAACCGGCGCGTCCGCCGGCCCCGACTGGGCGGGTTCGACGCTGCAAGCGCTCGATCCCCTGACGCTCAAAGTGACGTTCGACCACCCGTACCCCGCGCTCATCAATGCCACGGTCGCGTATGGTGGTGGCCTAGTCATCTCCCCGAAGGCATACATGGAACTCGGTGACCGCTGGAACACGAAGCCCATCGGCACGGGGCCGTTTGTGTTCGATAACTATCAGGCGGGATCGAGCATGACGCTGAAGCGCAACCCCGATTACTGGGGCACGAAGCCGAAGATTGACCAGATTGACTTCCGCTTCAAGGTGGACGACCGCACCGCCCTGCTCGCCGTCGCCAAGGGCGAAATTGACTCGTTTTACATTGCCGACCCCGATGTGGCGATCAGCGCCTCCAAGAACACCGACCCGAATGTTCGGTTCATCAAATCGGCGTTCGGGCAGTCGCCGTTCACGATCTGGTTCAACATGAAAAAGAAACCGCTGGACGACTTGCGCGTGCGGCAGGCATTGCGCTACGCGATTGATACCAACGCCATCGCGCGCGATCTGTTCGGTGGCCTCGCGGAACCGATCAGCAGCTTTCTGCCCCCGTGGATGTTCGGCTTCTCGGACGACATCACCAAGTACCCGTACAACCCGGATAAGGCGCGGCAACTGCTCAAAGACGCGAACGTCCCGGCGGACTGGCAGCCAAGCATGATCTCGCAGTCCATTCTGACGATCTCCCGCCGCGTCACCGAGGCCGTCGCATCGTACTGGACGGACGCCGGTGTGAAGGTCAAAAATGAGTCGGTGGAGCAGGGGATCATCACGAAGCGCAGCGCGGCGCGTGATTTCGACATGTACGGCACCTACGTCTCGCGCGTGGACCCTGACCAGTTGACCGCGCGCTTCTGGCGTTCCACCGGCGCCTCGAACTACTCCGGCTACACCGCCGCCGATGACCTGATTGATAAGGTCGCCCGCGAACCGGACCCGCCGACGCGCGCCAAGCTGTACCGCGATTTGCAGGACAAACTCTCGCAAGACGCCCCGGCGGCGTTCGTGGTCGCCACCTCCGAACATCTCCTGCTCAACAAGCGGGTGACGGGCGAGGTGGGGCCGGGATGGCTGGAACGGCACAACTGTTTCGATGTGGACGTACCGGCGGAGTAACGCGGGGCCGGAGAACCCCAATCCCCTCCCCTCCCCCTTGCGGGTAGCGGCGGGAGAGGGGAGGGGATTGGGGGCAAGATCGAGACCTTGCCCCCACATCGCGGCGTTGCAGCGTCCGGCTCCCCCTCTCCCTGGCCTTACGGCGGCGGGAGAGGGGGTTGGGGTGAGGGGCTCCCCGCGTTGCCCTTTTTTGAATACACGGAGGAGCAGCACAGTATGGTCATTGTGAACCCACGGGTAGAGCCAGTGGTGTCGGCGGAATTGCTCGCGCAATTGGGGCGGATCGCACCTGCCACCATTGGACACGTCCTTGATTACGAGTTTATGGACCCCGAACTGCGCCCGATCGGGTCGCATTTCTCGTTTGTCGGCCCCGCCGTGACGGTGCGGGTTTTCGGCACCGACAGCACGATCCTGCATTATGCCCTCAATGTGGCGCAAGCGGGCGATGTGGTGATCGTGGACCGGCTCGGTGATCGCCGGTACGCGTGCTGGGGCGGCGGGGTTGCCCTCGCCGCCTACACGAAAGGCATCGCCGGGGCCGTGGTAGACGGCGTGTTGACCGACCGTGTCGAGATCGAGGAGATGGGCTTCCCGATTTTCGGGCGGGGCATCTCACCGATCACCACGCGCGGGGGCGGGTTGACGGGCGAGATCAACACCCCCGTGCGCTGCGGCGGCGTGCTCGTGAACCCCGGTGACATCATCCTCGCGGACGACGACGGCGTGCTCGTGCTCGCCCCCGACCGCATCGCCACCATCGTCGAGCAGTTCCTGCCACGCACCCTCGCCGAACCGGAACGCCATCAGATGCTGCGCGACGGGATGCCGCTCGCGGAAATGAGCGGCGCACGCAAGCGCATCGAAGATGCCCTGCGTCGGCAGGCATCGTCGTAGTGGCGGCGACCGCAGGGAACCACGGAAGGGGAGGACACGCGTGAAGATTGCAGTGTTCGGGACGGGGGCAATCGGTGGATACATCGGTGGCATGCTGCACCGCGCCGGTCACGATGTCGTGTTCATTGCACGCAGTGCGCACCTCGATGCCATTCGTACGCATGGCCTGACCTTGCGTGAAGTCACCAACGACGAAGTTCTCGCCGAGGCCGTCGTGCGCGCCCCCGCGACCGACGATCCCGCGACCATCGGCCCGGTGGATTTCGTGCTGTTCGGCGTCAAGGCGTTTGATACGGTCACTGCCGGCACGCAGGCCGCGCCACTGATGGGCGACGGTTCCGCCATCGTCACGATCCAGAACGGGCTGGATGCGCCGGAACGCCTTGCGGCTCTGTATGGCGCAGAGCGCGTCGTTTCCGGCACGACCTCGTACACCGCCACGGTCGTCGCTCCCGGTATCATCCATCGTTTCCCCCCCGCCGATCAGGTCACGGTCGCGGAGTTCACCGGGCCTGCTACCCCTCGTCTCCGGGGCTTCGTGGCTGCGCTCTGCGGTGCGGGCGTGCGCGGCGTCCTGAGCGAGGAGCCAATGGGCATTTTGTGGGATAAGTTCCTCTGGATCGGTCCCATCGCGGCGATCACCGCCGTCGCCCGCGCGACCTACGGCGACCTCTTTACCCATCCGCCGACGCACGCGCTGTACCTGGCGTGCATTGACGAACTGATCGCCATCGCTGCCGCCGAGGGGACCCCGATCGCGCAGGAGGTCATTGACAAGCGGAGAAACGCGATGATGACGACGACCGTGGTCATCAAGAGCAGCCTACAGCGAGACTTCGAGAAGGGCCGTCCGCAAACGGAAATCGAGGAGTTGCTGGGCACCGTGGTGCGGCGCGCTGCCCGCGCGGGCATCCCGGTGCCGCACTTCGCCACGCTGTACGCCACCCTCTCGCTCGCCCCAAAGATTGGCTACCACTACGCCCCATGAGTGGCGCAAGGAAAGGATTACGTACATGGCAACACGGCGCAACGTGGAACTGGGCCGGATGAGCTGGGCGGAAGTGGCCGAGATCGTACCACAAAACCCCGTGCTCTTGCTGCCGATCGGTACCGTCGAGCAGCATGGCCCGCACCTGCCTGTGAATGCGGATAACATGACCGCGCAATTCGTCGCGCTCGGCGCGGCGGAGCGCACACAGGCGTATGTGCTGCCAGGAATTAACTATGGCTGCTCGGCAGTGTTCCGCAAATTTCCCGGCACCATCCCCGTGCGGCAGGAGACGCTCGCGGCGATGATCCGCGACGTGCTGGAGTCGCTCGTCGCGCAGGGGTTCCGGCGGTTCATCTTTGTGAACAACCACGGCGGCAATGAGGCGGTCTGTGAGCAGGTCGCGCGGGAGTTCAAGGCGAAGCATGGGTTGGTGATCGGCAATATCTACCCCTGGAACCTCGGCTACAGCCTGCTCCGCGACACCTATGACGATCCCACGCGCGCCTATGGGCACGGCGCGGAGCCGGAAACGTCCGCGATGATGGGCATGTTCCCGGACGATGTCCTGCGTGAGCGGCTTGAAGCAGGCACGTATCATCCGTTCGCGGGGTGGCAGGTGCAGAACTACAACAAGATCACTGTTCCCGGCCAGAACGTCGCGGCGACGGTCCACCTCGATAGTGACGAGGTCGCGCCGAACGGCGTCACCGGCGATGGCAGCGTCGCCAACGCCGAGCGCGGCGCGCTCTGGATCGAGCGCGTAGTCGGCTTCGCGGCGGCGTTCGTGCAACACTACGACGAAACCACCGTAGCCGCACCGTGGGCACACGCCGCGAAATCAGCACCCGCCGGGTGAATTTTGCCTCTATGCAATCTCGGTGCGGCAAAAAAGCGGGTCAATTCCAGTCACCACCACTCCCACACGCTAAGGTATCGAGCGTGGTGGTGGCATTGGGGGTGCATCAGTTCGGGCAAGCCAATACAGAACGGTTTCATACCTCGGCTCTGCGGGAGGGCAACGGGCCAAGCGAGAGGCAAATCAACAAGCTGAAACTGGTGAAGCGGTCAACGGCAGGCGAGGCAAGGGAGATCTCTAACGTCTATTCCCTCGGCGTCATGAATACATAGCGTACATATGGATGAAGACGCGCAACGTCCGTACTCGTGCCGCCAGTGCAACAACAGCCCTTCGCTCAATTGATGCTCCCGGCACAATTGCGTCGGTCGCTGCTCTCCGTTCACCACCTGCCAGCAGGTGGTCAGATTGAACTCGCGGCGGTGTATCCGCGATCGTATCATCGCTTTCCTTCTCATACGGCGGTTAGTCTACCGCCATTCGTTGAGAAGTTCCCTCACGCCCTGGCCCGCCTTCAGGAGGTTCACTCCACGAGATTCCACCCCGCCGTCAGGCATCTGGTTGCAGTGGCGGCGAGGTGCGTCACCGACATGGGATGCGGACTGACGCCAGGCCGTTCATCGCGCCGGTATGACAGACCGCCCGATGTACGCGCCGTGCTTCACGAGCATTTCCTGCACCCATGTCACCGGCACGGCACGGGGCGTGATCCCCTCCGCAACGGCGAGTGCCGCAGCGGTGCCTGCCGCTTCGCCCATCGCAAACGATGGCGGCATCACGCGGATCGCTCCCAGTGCCTCGTGGGTGGCGGAGACGCATCGTCCGGCAACGAGGAGTTGCTCGATCTCCTTTGGCACGAGACAGCGGAAGGGGATCTGATAGGCGTTCGCCGTCTCGCCGCAGTTCGAGATGCCGCCACCGCTGCCCGTCGGGCTGTGAATATCCATCGGGTAGGCGCAGCAGGCGATGGTATCCGGGAAGTCGCGCCCGGAGATCAGGTCTTCCTGCATCAGCGTGTACTCACCGACGATCCGCCGCGTCTCGCGCACGCCTACCTGTGCGGCGGTGTCAATCAGCGTGCAGGTGGCGAAACCGGGCACATATTTGCGGAGAAAGGCGAGAATCTCCATCACCTGCCGCCGCCCAATGATCTCGGCGCGCGTCAGGTCTTCGGCCTTTGTGCCGTCCGTGCCCTGAATGCGGCTGACATTGACACGCCAGACGCCTTCCTGCGGGCTTTCGTACATGCTCAACCGCTCACGGGGGATAGTGTAGTCGCCGTTCGCCTGCGCCGCCCGGATGCAGGAACTGAACGCCATGCGCTGCTCGATCTCTTCCGGGTGCTCCCGGAAGTATGCCGCCACCTGCGTGCCATCCACGTTGCCGACGCGGAAGAACATCGTCATCGGCTGCGTCAGGCCGTCCGACGCGCGCCCGACCAGGAACGGGACACCCGCCCGTGCCGCCACATCCGCATCTGCCGAGCAATCGATGGTGACCGCCGCCCGTATTGCCTGCAAGCCGCCCTTGTTATGAATTATCACCCCGCGCACCGTGTCGCCATCCATCAGGGGGTCAATGAAGATCGTGTGTAGCAGAAGTTCCACGCCGTAGTCGAGGCACATTTCCGCGCTAACGAGCTTCATCGCTTCGGGGTCGAAGGGTGTGACGCCGATGTGGCCGTGCTTCATGTAGGCCGATTTGGCGACAGCGGCGGACACCTTCGACGGGTGGATCGCACCGCCCATCGCCTCCATGCGGCGCACGAGTTCATCGAATACACCCTGGATCAGTTGCGTCTTGCCATCAGCGCTGAAGCTCGTCATGAACGGCCCCACGAGGCTCGCCGTCGCATTGCCGCCGAGAAAGCCGTATCGCTCGATCAGTAGCGTCTTCGCTCCGGTCTTTGCCGCGCCAATCGCCGCGCCCAACCCGGCGGGGCCACCGCCGACCACGACCACATCCGTCGCCTTTATTACCGGAATCGCCCGCGTGTAGGGGATGGTTTCCATGCGTGTTCCTTCTTTCTGAAGAGGCGTCAGGCGATAGGCAGTGTGGTTGGCCCGCGTACATTCTGAATCTTCCTAACCCCCGACTTCTTCCCTCGAAGGGAAGGGGAGAAAGACCGGGCCAATCAATGCGAGAACCACTCGCACGCCTTCCTCTTTACCCCCGCCGCGCCGTCCGGGGATCGAGCGCGTCGCGCAGGCGGTCGCCGAAGACGCCGATGCTGATGACGACGAGGCTAAGCGCGATACCGGGCATCGTCGAGATCCACCATGCCGTGTTCAGGTATTCGCGGCCATTAGCGATCACGTAGCCCCAACTCGGTTCGGTCGCGGTTGTTCCGAGACCCAGAAAGCTGAGCGAGGCCTCGGAGATGATCACCAGCCCCATCTCGACCGCAGCGATGACGAGGAACGGGGGCACAATGCTCGGCGCGATGTGCCGGAAGAGGATGCGCGACGTCCCCGCGCCGCTCACCCGCGTCGCCGTCACGAACTCGCGCTCCTTTATCCCCAGCGTCGTGGCGCGGGCAACGCGGGCAAACACGACCCAACGGGTGAACGCGAGGGTAATGATGACGTTGCGGACGCTCGGCCCGAGCACCGCCGCGATCAGGATCGCGAGCAGAATGGAGGGAAAGGCGAGTTGGATATCCGCGAGCCGCATGATCACGGTATCAATCCATTTCCCGAAATAGCCCGAGACCAGTCCCAGCAGCGAGCCAACGATCCCGGCGACGAAGACCGTCGAGAAGCCAATCAGCAGCGAGATACGCGCCCCCCGTACGACCTGCGCGAGCAGGTCACGCCCCACCTGATCGGTGCCGAGCCAGGCGTGGGCGCCGCTCGGTAGCAGCGTCCCGGGCGGTTGCACCCGCTGGCCAAGTTGCACGGTCACGGGATCGTACGCGATCACGAGCGGCCCGATGAGCGCGATCAGCACGTAGACGACGAGCGGCAGCGACCAGATAATCACCAGCCGCCAGATGGGATTGAGCCGCGCGGGACGATGGAGCCGCGATGCGGCGGTAGCGGCAGTCGCGGGTGTCCCGAGCGTGGTGGAGGACGAGGTGTTGACGTTCATGTATAGCGAATCCTTGGGTCGAGATAGCCGTAGCTGATATCGACGATCAGGTTCACGAGCACGAAACCCGCCGTGATAAAGAGGATGCCCGCCTGAATCACGGGGTAGTCGCGGTTGCCGATCGCGGTGTACAGGAGTTGTCCCGCGCCAGGCCAGCCGAACACGGTCTCCACGATCACTGCGCCGCCGAGCAGGCTGCCGAGTTGCAGGCCCATCACGGTCACGACGGGGATGAGCATGTTGCGCAGGGCGTGCCGGGCAATCACCGCGCGGTTCGGCAGCCCCTTCGCCTGCGCGGTGCGGATGTACTCCTCATTGAGCACATCGAGCAGGCCGCTGCGGATCAGGCGTGTCAGCACGCCGACGAGCGGTAGCGCGAGCGTGATCATCGGCAGAACCAGGTGGTTGATACCGCCGATGCCCGCGCTCGGTAGCCAATGCAGTTGCCGTGCGAAGATCAGGATGAACATCAGGGCGAGCCAGAAATTCGGCACCGATTGCCCGATCAGCGAGACCACGGAAACAACCCCGTCCATGACCGACCGGGGCCGCAGCGCCGCGACGATGCCGAGCGGAAAACTGAGCAGCCCGCCGAAGAGCATCGCCGTGAGCGCGAGGGTGAGGGTTGCACCGAGCCGTCCTGCCACGGCCACGCTTGCGGGTTGGCTGAGGCGCAGTGATCTGCCGAGATCGAGATGCGCCACCTGGCCGAGGTAGCGCACGTACTGCACGATCAGCGGCTGATCGAGACCGAGTTGATGACGCAACGCCGCGACATCCGCTTTCGATGCCTCCGGCCCGGCAATCAGTTGCGCGGGATCGCCCGGCACGAGACGCACGCAGACGAAGATCACGGTGAGCGCCCCCCAGAGGACGAAGACCGAGAATGCCAGGCGGCGCAGGATGTACACGATCATGCGCTATCCTCAGCCGCTGCCATGCTGCCATCCTTCCCATGCTCCTGCTCCCATCCCATGGGGCGAAGGCAGGAGCGCGGGTCTGCTCCATACATCATTGTGGCGCTACCTCACTTCGCAACCGAGACGGAGGCAAACGACGGGATGGAGTTCGGCACGGGCACGAACCCGCTCACCTTCTTGCTGTAGACGAAGTTCTCGGTGAGATCGAACGGGAACAGGCCGACCGCATCGTCCCAGATGATCTTCTCTGCCTGGGCGTAGAGCATCGCACGTTGCTTCTGGTCGGGAATACCGGCGGCGTCGCTCAACGCCTTATCGAGATCGGGATTGCCATAGCCGTTGCGGTTCGCAGACGAGACGTAGAGTCGCCGCAGGGTGAAGTCTGCGTCGCCCGTGGTCACCTGGTTCGTCTGCAACTGCATGTCCCAATCGAGCTTGACGTTTTTGTCGAGCCAGATGCCGGGTTCCTGCTGGTCGCTCGCCACCTTCACGCCCACCGCGTTCCAGTACGAGACGAGCGTATCGGCAATGCTCTGAATCTGCGGGCCGCCGGTAATCGTCCAATGCATGTCAATCGGTGGCCCCTGCATGTAGCCCGCGTCCATCAGCAGTTGCTTCGCCTTGTTAGGGTCATACGCATAGGGCGTCTGGGGGGCGAAGCCGAACACGGTGGCGGGGATCGGCGCCTGCGCGCGCATGCCAATGCCCGCGAGGAGGTTCTTCACGATGCTGTCCACGTCCACTGCATAGAGCAATGCCTGCCGCACGCGCTTGTCGGTGAGCGGGGGCCGCTTCGAGTTGAACCAGACAAAGTAATACGTGTACGAAGGGGTCGGCGTGACGACGAGGTTCGGGTCTCCCTTCAGCTTCGGCAACTGGTCGGGCGGCACCGACCAGGTAATATCGATCTCGCCGTTCTGCAGCGAGGTGAGCCGCGCGGTGGTCTCCGGGATGATGCGGAACACGAGCGATTGCAGCTTGGGTGCGCCGCCCCAGTAGGTCGGGTTCGCGTCGAGCGTCAGGGAATCATCGGGTTTGAAGCTGTTCACCTTGAACGGGCCGGAGCCAATCGGCTTATTGAAGAAGCCGTCCGCGTTGATCTGGGCTGCGGGGATCACCGGCAACAGTGCGGCGCTGCCGAGCACGGTGCCGATCGGGGCCTTGAACTTCATCCGCGCGGTCAGTGGGTCCGGCGTTTCCACGGTGTCGAGCGTGCCCCAGAGCGGCTGCACCGGCCCCTTCTGCTGCGTAATGCGGTCGAGGGTCGCCTTGACATCGGCCGACGTCACCGCCGTGCCGTCGTGGAACTTCACGTCCGGGCGAAGGGTGAAGACCCACGTTTGTGGGTCGGGCGTGTCCCACTTCGTGGCGAGCGAGGGCCGGTAGTCGCCCGTCATCGGGTCCTTGACCACGAGTGAGTCCCAGATTTGCCGCGAGACGGTCAGCGTTGGCCCCGCGACCGAACTCGCGCCCGTGGGATCGAGCGTAGTCAGCTTGTCGGGGGTGGCAATGCGGAGCGTGCCGTTTGAGGGCGCTTGCATCGGCATTGCCGCAGTCGGTACGGTGGTGGGCGCGGTCTGAGCGACCGCCGGTAATGCCGTAGCGACCATCATCGGGACGGCGGTGGGCGCGGTGGCGCCCGTTGTGGCGGCTCCTCCGCTCGTGGGCGTGTTGGCCGGTGTGGCACTGTTGCCACAGGCCGCGAGGATCGCCGCTGCCGCGCTCGCGCCGGTCATCGCCAGAAACGTGCGTCGCCGAATACCCTGGATCGCTGCCTTCATGCTGTCCTCCCTTTCATTGTCCTGCGTGCCGCGTGCTGCGTAAATCAGTCGAAGTGGCTCCGTGACCCTGGTCTATCGCTCTCCGGTACCTGGTTCACTCGGCAGGCACGCATCACTGCCCGCAGCCACGTCGGACGCGAAGCCGAAGGGCCGCCCGCGTGGCAGATGCCCCGGATACGGACGGAGCGGCACGCCGCAGAACGGGCAGAACCGCGCCGCCCAGTAGCGCAACGCCGGCCCACCCACGCTCACGGAGTCGGCATCCGTTCCGTACAGGAGCCAGCCCGTTGGCCCATGCACCGGCATGGCGAACGTCACCTCCACGGCGCTCGCAAACTCGTCGCAGCAAAACAGCGCTCCCTCCGGCATGGCGCGCGCCGTCATTGCGCCCTCACCGTTCCCCGATCCGCCGCGATGCCAAAAAGCGCCGCCGCGTTGCTGCCCATGATCTCCGCGCGCATCGCAATGTCGGGGAAGGCCGCCGCGACCGGTCCGGGCGCATCGCGGTCCGGGAACGGCCAGTGCGAGCCATAGAGGATGTGCGTCGCATCACCGGAGAGACCGATGATCGCCGCGAGGTCTCCCGGCGACCGTGACGGCTCGCATGGGTGCGTGCCGAGCCAGACCTGCCGCCGCAAGTAGGTGCTGACGCGGTCGGTATAGAATGGGATGTCGCGGCGGTTTTCGTTGTACTCCTTGTCCATCCGTAGGGTGAGATGCGTGAACCACGAGATGCCCGCTTCGAGGAAGACGACGCGCAATGTCGGGAAGCGCGCGAAGACGCCCGTGCTCGTCATCGAGACGAGGTGCGCCATCGCCATCAGGGGCTGGCTCATCGCGTGCTGCTCAAAGCGGCTGGTGAAGACCGTGGGCACACCGGGCGTGCCGGGCAGGACGAGATCGGCGCTGCCATACAGAATCACCGGCAACGCGGCATCCGCCGCCGCCGCGTAGATCGGGTCATAGCAGCGGTCGCCCCAGAGTGGATCAACACCCCCCATCGGCACGCACACGCCGACCACCCCGCGCTGCCCCGCATGACGCGCGATTTCCCGCGCGGCGTCCGCCGGGTCTTGTGGCACGGCCAGTACCGCGCCGACGACCCGCTCCGAACCACCGAGCCAGACGGCGCTGAGCCAGCGATTGTACGCCCGCCCGAGCGCGCTCGCGTAGGCTGCGGTGGGCAACGCGCCGATCTTCAGCAGCGCGGTGGGCAGGACGATTCCCGCGTCAATGCCATCGGCGTCCATGTGCGCGATCAGGGCATCCGGTGTGCGGGCCGGGGGCGCGGCTTCCCGCGCGACGCCGAGATCGGGAAAGAGATCGCCTCCCAGTGCCCACGGCGGGTTCGGCATCGGTTCCGCCACCGCCCGCCGCCACGGCAGGTCCGTGTACGGCGCGAGGGCTTCCGGCGTGTCATGGATGTGGCGGCCTACGTCGATGAGAGGAGCGCGTGTATCATTCATCTCACACATGCACCTTCACGATACCGGCCTCGACCGTCACGGGATAGTGGCGCAACGTGACGCGCGGATAGGCGAGGCACTGCCCGGTGGTGATATCGAATTCCAGAGAGTGCCACGGGCAGACCACGATGGTCCCCTCCCGCTCCCAGCGCGGTTGCCATTGCGTCTCCTCACCGCTCGCGAGCGTCCCCGTCACTTTGCCCGTGCAGAGCGGTCCCCACTGATGAAAGCACAGGTTCGGCAACGCGTAGTAGGCACCACCGACATTGAAGACACCGATCTCCACGCCGCGCGCCGTGATGATGCGCACGCTCCCCGGCCCGCACTCCTCGACCCTGCCCACATCGTACGCGGTCGCCATTCCTCACCGCTCTACCACGACGGGACGCGGCACCCACCCGGTGACGTCCGGCATCGGCAGTCCGAGGGCGCGGAGGGCATTCTCGCCCATGATGCGGCGCTTCACATCGGCGGGCACCGGGATATCGTAGACCTTCTTCGGGTGATCGAAGTCGTGATGCGGGTAGTCAGACGCGAACAGCACGGTCTCCTCCCCGCCGATGAGCCGGATCACTTCGGCGATATCGTGCGGCGACGCCGGTTCCTCGATGGGTTGCGTCGCGTAGTACATCTTTCGCCGCATGTAGGCGCTCGGCGCTTCGGCAAGCGGCAGATGTTCGTCGCGGTACTGTTCCCACGCCCAGTCGAGCCGCTGCATCAGATGCAGCACCCACGAGATGCCCGCCTCGATAAAGATCATTCTCAGGCGTGGGAAACGCACCGGCACACCCGTGCTCAGGAGATTCGTCAGGGCGGCCATCAGGGCGATGTTGTGGCTATAGGTATGCTGCGAGAACCAGCTATCGTACTGCCGCAGGTGGAAGGGCAACACTGGCAGCAGGAGTGTGCCGCCCGCGTGATACATCACCGCAAGGTTCGCCGCCTCTGCCGCCTGATAGATCGGATCGTAGCGGCGGTCACCCCAGAGCGGGTCTACGCCGGAGGTAGGGAGCACGACACCGACCACATGCTCCGCGCGCGCATAGCGCTCGATCTCCCGCGCCGAGCCTTCGGGGTCTTGCGGCGCGGCGAGGATGCCACCGTAGAAACCACGTTCCGTCGTCAGGTAGCGATCCAGAATCCAACGGTTATACGCCTGTGCCACGGCGAGTGCGTAGGCGGCGTCGGGCTGGCGTGCGAGGGCGAGGCAGTATTCCGGAAACAGCACGGCGAGATCAATAGACAGCGCATCGAGATCGGCGCGCAAGGCAGGCGCGGTGAGCGACACGGGCCGCCGCGGCTCCCATTGCCCGGGAAAGTTGGGAAATAGCCGGAGATTGCCACCGAAGGGTGGGATCGGCTGGCGCTCCGCGATCACGCGCCGCCAGGGCCGGTCGCAGTACGTTGCGAGCGTGTCGCGGTCTTCGAGCAGATGCACATCCAGGTCCACGATCGGGACGTCGTCGAGCCGCGCCTTGCTCGGCACTCCCGTAGTAGGAACCCACGTCACCATCGCGCTCCTCACCTCCCTCGCCTCGGCGGTATGTGACCGAGCCGTACGGAGGCACGGCTCCCGTCACGCGGTCGCATCGTTGCGGCGTGCGGTACGTAGTATCGAATGGCGCGCACCGTAAATCGTATACTGTATCGTGTCAACTATTCAACGAACAGCGGACACTTCTCGGCCGATACGTCCAAAGCGGCGACAGATTATCGTCTGCCTCACTTTGTCGGGGCGAGCGCCGGAGCGACTTCGGGACCGAGGTTGACGCCCGCCCGGAGCAGCGTGCATTGCAGCAGATCAATCGGTACGTCACCGGGCGCCGTATGATGCTCCACGCCAAGCGCCGCCGCCGTGCCCGCCGCCTGCCCCATTGCAAAGGCGGCGGGCATCACGCGCACTGCGGCATGGGCCTCGTGCGTGGCAGAGAGATTGCGCCCCGCGATCAGCATATTCGTGATCTTCTGTGGCACGAGCGCGCCGAAGGGGATTTCGTAGCTATTCGCCGTTTTGCCCGTCTCGGAGAAGTAACCGCTCACGCCCGTCGGGCTGTGAATGTCCATCGGGTAGGCGTAGCGCGCAATCACGTCGGGGAAGTGCCGCCCGCTCGTCAGGTCTTCCGCCGTCAGGGTGTATCGCCCGTGGATATGGCGTGTTTCGCGTACGCCGATCTGCGTCGCGGTGTCCATCAGGGTTGCATTGGCGAAACCCGGCAGGTGCTCGCGGAAAAAGCGCATGATGATATGCACCTGCTTGCGCCCCTCGATTTCGGCGCGCGTCAGGTCTTCCACCTTGGTGCCGTCCACGCCCTGAATACGTGAGGTGTTAACGCGCCATGTCCCCGCCTGCGGCGTGCGGTAGATACCGATCTTTTCGCGCGGGATCGGCCACTCGCCGCGCTCCCGTGCCGCGTCCACGAGCGACTTGAACAGGGTGCCGCGCTCTTCCGGGTGCGCGTCCACGTACGCCTCCACCGCCGCGTCATCCACGTTCGCCACGCGAAAGAACATCGTCATCGGCTGCATCAGGCCGTCACTGTCGCGCCCGACACTGAAGGGCACGCCCGCCCGCGCCGCGACATCCGCATCCGCCGAACAGTCCACCACCGTTTCCGCCCGCAACGCCTGCAAACCGCTCTTGTTCGCCACGATCACCGCGTCCACCCGGTCTTCGCCGCCCATCACGGGCTGGACGAAAAACGAGTGCAGCAGGATTTTGCCGCCCGCCTCCTCGATCATCTCCGCCGCCACAGTCTTCAGGGCTTCGGGATCGAAAGGGGTGACGTGGTCGTGACCATGCAGGTAAAACCCGGCCTCGGCGCTGCCGGAGCGCACATCGCCGGGGTGCATCGCGCCGCCGACTGCCTGCATCCGCCGTACGATCTCATCGAAGATGCCGACCACAAGCTGTTCCTCGCCATCGTCCGAGTACGAGGACATGAACGGCCCAACGAGGCTCGCCGTAGCGTTGCCGCCGAGAAAGCCATACCGCTCAACAAGCAGCGTACGTGCGCCCGTGCGGGCCGATGCGATGGCGGCGGCGATGCCCGCCGGCCCACCGCCAACTACGAGCACATCGGTCTCCGCCGCCACGGGCACCGAGAGATTCAGCGCGATAGTGTCCACCCCCACCCCCTTATATATACGTGCAGGCACCTTTATGTGTGCGTGCGTGTTCCCGGTCACTGGTGCGGGCACTGTAGGCGTCACCTGCGGGCTTGTCAAGCCGACCGCTAACCGCCGGAAGCAGCGCGTGAAACGCATTGCCGCACATTTGATGGTGCGCAGCATTCTTGCGAAAGAGGCTTGCAGACTTACAAAATATCTCGCTCGTGGTCGTGCAACATGCTAATGAGGCATGGTGAGGTGTACGCGTAGCGTATGGGTTCTCGAACTGCGGAGTGAGCGCGATGCAATCGTATATCGTGATGACGGCTTGGTCGCTGCCATCGGTGGCACCTCCGTTTCGCGCGTGCCACCGTTTACCGCGTACCGCTCGTTCCCGGTTCCACCGCGTGTGCCGCTACCACTGCTGCGTCGAGCGCGACGCCGATACCGGGCGTGTCCGGCAAGACGTATGCGCCATCTTCGATGCGCTCGCGGGGCGAGACGAGGTCAGGTCGCCACGCCACTTCACCCCAGGCATACTCGAACGCCCGCAGCGTCGGGAGCGTCGCCGCGACCTGCGCCGTTGCCGCAAGGGCGACCGGGCCACTGGGGTTGTGCGGGGCAACGGTCACGCCATACGCGTCGGCGGCTTCGGCGATGGCGAGCAGCGGGCCGATGCCGCCACAATGCTTCACGTCCGGCATGATGCAGTCCCAGACGCCCGCCGTGAGGTACCGCAGAAAGCCGCCCACCCCCGCGAGCGTTTCACCCCCCACCGTCTCCATGTCGCCCACCAGGGTACGCAGGCGCGTGAGCGCGGCGAGGTCTTCGGTCGGGACGGGTTCCTCGAACCAGGTGATACCGAGTGCGCGCAATTCGCCTGCGAGCGTCACGGCGGTTGGCACATCGAAGCGGCTGTGACAGTCCACGTACAACTCGACCTCTGCCCCGACCGCGTCGCGCATCGCCCGCAGGCACTGCACGCCGTGCCGGATGCGTGCGCGCTGGTCGCGGTGCTGGACCCGTCGCTGCTCCATGCCATCGAAGGGGGCGCACTTGATCGCGCGAAACCCTTCATGCGCCGCCTCCACCGCTGCCGCCGCGAACGCTTCGGGGGTGCGGGTGCGCACCGCGCGGTTGATGTTGGCATAGAGGGGGATGCGGTCGCGCGCCGGGCCACCGAGCAGGCGATAGACGGGTACGCCCGCCGCCTTGCCCGCAAGGTCCCACAACGCCTGCTCACAACCGCTCACCGCCGTACATCCCGCGAGGCCGTCCATCAGCGCGACAAGGGGCGCTATCGTGGCGCGCACGCTGCGGGGGTCTTTGCCGAGCAACAGCGGGCGGCACGCATGGGTGATGATCGCGGCCACAATCGCGTCGCGCCCAGGCGTCGCACCGCCATGCGACGCCTCACCGAAGCCGATCAGTCCCGCATCCGTGGTCAGACGCACATGCAACCAATCGCCGCGATGATTTACGCGCACGGCAATCACGTCAACGGCAGTAATGTGCATGTGTTCCTCCGTGTACTGTACCCCTGCCCGTCAGTCTGGCGCGAAATGCCTGAGTGCATCGCTTGGTCGGGCAACATCCGCCTCTCGATACTATCTCTGCCTGCGGTTGCGGCGTCAACAGGCCACCTCAACGCGCGACTGCCGGCGGTGAAAATGGGGAAAATCGCGGTACAATGCGGAGAAAGTGGCGTCATGTACCACACTACCCATCACGCGCCATAGCCGTTTGCGTACTCGTAAGGACAGGGCATGTTTGAATCATTGAGTGAGCGGTTGCAGGCCGTTTTCTCGAAGCTCGGTACCCGTAACCGTGTGACCGAAGATGACGTTTCGGAGGCGATGCGTCAAGTCCGCCTCGCACTCATCGAAGCGGATGTGAACCTCGGTGTCGTCAAGGCATTCGTGGCCCGCGTGCGCGAGCAGGCGATGGCGCTCATCGGGCAGGAGTCGGAGCAGCGCGGCCTGAACCCGGCGCAACAGGTGATTTCGCTCGTCAATGAGGCCCTGATTGACCTGCTTGGGCGGGAGCGCGTGCCGCTCACTATCGCCTCCACGCCACCGACCACGATCCTGCTCGTCGGTCTGCAAGGCTCCGGCAAGACCACGCACGCCGCGAAACTCGCCCTGCATCTCAAGGAGCAGGGCATGGCGCCGATGCTTGTCGCGGCGGACATCTACCGTCCCGCTGCCATTCAGCAGGTCGTCACCCTGGGCGCGCAGGTCGGCGTGCCCGTGCATGAAGACGGGCAAATCCCGCCCGTGGAGATCGTGCGCAACGCGCTCACCGACGCCCGCGCCCGTGGTATAGACGTACTGATCATTGACACGGCGGGCCGGTTGCAGATTGACGACGCGATGATGGCGGAACTGGATCAGTTGCGCGACTTCGTGCATCCTACGGAAACCCTGCTTGTGGTAGATGCGATGACGGGCCAGCAGGCCGTGGACGTGGCGAAGGCATTCAACGAGCAGGTCGGCCTCACGGGCCTCATCCTCACCAAGATGGACGGCGATGCCCGTGGTGGCGCGGCGCTCTCCGTGCGCGAAGTGACGGGGGTGCCGATCAAGTTCATCGGCGTTGGCGAGCGGGTGGACCAACTCGACGCCTTTTACCCGGAACGCATGGCCTCGCGCATCCTGGGCATGGGCGACCTGCTTTCACTGATGGAGCGGGCGCAACGCCAATTCGACGAGAAAGAAACCGCCGCCGCGCAGGAAAAACTGCTGGAAGGCAGCTTCAACCTCGAAGACTTTCTCGCCCAGATGCAGCAGGTGAAGAAGCTCGGCCCGATGCGCGAAATCCTCAAGCTCATTCCCGGCCTGGGCGGGCAACTGCGCGAACTGGAAGACGCCGTGGACGACAAGCAACTGAAGCGCGTCGAGGCGATCATTCAGAGCATGACCAAAGAGGAACGGCGCAACCCCGACATCCTCAACTTCTCGCGCAAGCAGCGCGTGGCACGCGGCAGCGGCGTGACGCGCGCCGAGGTGCAGGCGCTACTGAAGCAGTTCGGTGAGATGCAGAAGATGATGGTGCAGATGGGCCGTCAGCAAAAGCGCGCCGGCATCCGGGGGATGCTCCCCGGCGGCAACATGCCGAGCATGGCGGACATCCAGCAGATGCAGCAGATGATGGGCGGCGGGGGCATGGATGCCCTCGGTAGCGGCATGGCTTCCGGCCCCGGTGCCCGCCCCGGCCCGCGCCCGCCACGCCCCGTGCCTAACAGCAGCAAAAAGAAAAAGAAAAAGCGGTAAGCAGCGTGGCCCCCTCATAACTGAGGGGGTCGTTTCCTTTGCGCGACGTGCGGTGCATGGCAGCCCGCGTGTGATCCGGCCCCTGTAGAGGGTGCGACAGGCATCAGCGCAGAGGGGCATAGGAACGTATCGTGCGGCGTTGCGACACGGCAGGATGATTACCGCGTCCGGCATATACCTTGCGGCGGGGCAATGTAATTCTCGATACGCTGTTCACCCATGAAAGGATACGCGCGTGACGCTTCCGCACGGCATTCTCCCGTCCGCGACCGGCCCCGCGACCCAGGAACACACGCCTCACGCCAAAGCGACCGCACATGCGGACGACGCATCGAAACGCGGCACGCTCGTCGCCATGATTCTCGCCAGCGGCGTCGTCTTTCTTGACGGCACGGTGGTCAATGTCGCGTTACCCGCGATTGGGCGGGAGTTGGCGGTGGGTCTTTCCAGCCTGCAATGGATCGTGGACGGCTACGCGCTCACGCTCGCCGCGCTGCTAATCGTCGGTGGCAGTCTTGGCGACCACTACGGTCGCAAGCGAATGCTCTCGCTCGGGCTGGTCGGCTTCGGCATCGCCTCCGTGACGTGCGCCCTCGCGCCGAACGCGGGCGTGCTGATCGCCGCGCGGATGCTGCAAGGCGTGGCGGGCGCGCTGCTTGTGCCGGAAGGACTGGCGATCATTTCGGCGGTGTACACGGACGCCGCCGAACGCGGGCAGGCCATCGGCGCATGGACAGGCTGGGGCGGCATTGCCACGGTGGTCGGGCCATTTATCGGCGGCGCGCTCGTAGACCAAAGCTCGTGGCGCTGGGTATTCCTCATCAACGTGCCGCTGATTCTCGTGACGCTCGTGCTCGTCGCCCGCTTCGTGCCGGAGACGCGCGACCCAGACGCCCCCAAGCGGCTGGACTATGGGGGCGCGGCGCTCGTGATCTTCGGGCTTGGCGGTGTGTCGTACGGGCTGATCGAGGGGCCGAATAGCGGTTGGGCTTCACCGATCATTCTCACTGCGCTGATCGGCGGTGTCGCGGTGCTCATCGCCTTTGTCGCGGTCGAGGCCCGCTCCCCTGCCCCGATGATGCCGCTCGGCCTCTTCAAAACGCGCAACTTCACGGGTGCAAACCTCGCCACTCTGGGCACGTATGCCGCCCTTGGCGGGGCATCTTTTTTTCTCGTGATCTACGTACAGAACACGCTGCGGTATTCCGCCCTCGCCGCCGGGGCGACCCTGCTGCCACTCTCGGTGATGATGCTCCTGTTCGCCTCACGCGCGGGCAAGCTCTCCGGGCAATACGGGCCACGGCGGTTTATGACGCTTGGGCCGATCCTGCTGGGGATCGGCTTCCTGCTCCTGTTCCTGGCCCACCCCGGTGCAAGCTACTGGACGAGCATCTTTCCCGCCGCCATTCTGATGGGCGCGGGGTTGTGCCTCAATGTCGCACCGCTGACGAGCACGGTGATGGGTTCGGTGTCGGGGCACAACAGCGGCATTGCCAGCGCGATCAACAACGTGTCCTCCCGCGTGGCGGGGTTGCTCGCGGTTGCGGGCATCGGCGTCGTGGTTTCGCTCGTGTTCACGGGTGAGTTGAACACGCGGGCGCAGGGGTTGCCGCCCAACGTCGCGGGCATCGTACGCGACGCGGGCAGGAGCGTGTCGGGCGCGGCCCCAAAAGACGCCCCCCCCGAAGCCGCCCGCGCTGTCGCGGACAGCTATACGGTCGCGTTCCACCGCGCGATGCTCACCTGCGCCCTACTCGCGTTTGCCAGCGGCATCGTCTCATTCCTGATTATTCAGGACCCGGACAAGAAACCGACCACTGCGACCCGCGATCCGTCTCCGGCAAGTGGCGAGCAGGCTGTAACGACGCAGTAGGCACAAGGAGTTCACGGCAGTTGGTGGTTCAGGTCAGCTTCCCGCCCGTCGCCAACGTAATGAACACGGTGGCAACGCTGACGGTGTTGAACAGGCAATGCAGCGTCATTGTCACCAGCGTGGACTTCGTTTTCTCATACACGATGCAGAGCGTCACGCCGACCACAAAGATGCTGGCGAGAATGAGGCCGATCCCGTGCGCGGCGGCGAAGAGCAACGCATCCACGGCGACGGCGAGTACCGCGCTCGGCCAGCGTGAGCGGAACAGGCCATAGAGCATGCCGCGAAACAGCAATTCTTCCACGATGGGCGCGATGATGCTCGCACTCAGTACCGCCGTGATGAGCGCCACCCAGGAAAACCCGCCACCACCGGTAATGGCGTCAATCTGCGGGTTTTGCGCGTTGCCACCATAAAAGAGCTTATTGACGAGTTCACCCAGCCCACCGGCAACGAGCGCCATCACGGCGTACACCGGAATCATCAGCGCGAAGGCCAGCGGTGGGGCCTTGCGGATACCGAGCGCCGACCACGGGACGTGATACGTCTGCACGGTGCGCCACCAGATCATGCCCAAAGCGTAACCATAGACGATCACGCTGAAAACCAGATTCAGGATCAGCAGGGTATCGTGGTTGACTCCCGGCGCGGTGGTATTTGTCGCGGTCGTGCCCCCCTTCGAGACCGGCGTGAACGCCGCTAAGAGGGCAGTGCCGATAAACGGCAGGGCGGGCAGGAGCACATCGTACCAGTGCCAGGGCACATGCTCCGGGCCGATCATTTCGTTGCGCGGCGCGTCCAGCGGATATGATGGCACCCCACCGTACGCCCATTGGCCGGGGTACGCGGGATACGAAGTCGAGGGCGGATACGGCGTTTGCCCGTACGTCCCGTAGGGTGGCAGGGCGTATGGCGGCTCCGGGGCGACGGGTTGCGGTTCGCCCGGTGGGTGCGGCAGTTGCGGCGTGCCGGGAGGCAGGTTGTTCATTCCGTAGGCGTCCTTTGCTCAGGGATGAAGGGTCATTATCGCTGTGGTCGTCTCAGCATCGTGTCACTTTCGTACAAAGCACTGGCAGCACGACGCATTCCACGACACCCGCGTACATTGCCGGTGTCTCACATGCGGTGCCGCGACGCGGGCGGTATACTGGTATTCGAGAGGACGGACGCGACGCAGACGGGGAGACGGGGAATTGCCGACATTCGGGTCGCACATGAGTGTATCAGGCGGGCTGTTCCGCTGCATGGAACACGGTCAGACGGCAGGCTGCGACGTGGTGCAGCTTTTTTCCAAGAGCGAGCGGCAGTGGGTCGGCAAGCCGATCACGGACGACGACGTTGCCCGGTTCATGGAGGCACGCGACCGAACGGGCGTCCTGCCCGTGATGATCCACGATAGCTACCTCATCAACCTGTCCTCGCCGGACGACGCACTGTGGCAAAAAAGCACGAATGCCCTGCGGGACGAACTCGACCGCGCGCGGCAACTCGGCGTGCCGTACGTGAACACGCATCCCGGCTCACACGTCGGTAGCGGCGTGGAGGTGGGGCTGGCGCGCATGGTCGCCGCGCTCGACCGCCTGGGAGCGGAAGGGGCGTATGAGGGCGTCACTGTGCTGCTGGAAACCACGGCGGGGCAGGGCACGAACCTCGGCTCGCGCTTCGAGGAAATCGGGTATCTGATCGCGCAGACGCGCTACCCCGAAGCCTTCGGCGTCTGCCTCGACACCTGCCATGTGTTCGCCGCCGGTTACGACCTCCGCACCCCCGAAACCTATACCGCGACGATGGCGGCGTTCGATGAGCATATCGGCCTCGACCGGCTGAAAGCCTTGCACCTGAACGACGCGCTGCAACCGCTCGGCGACCACAAAGACCGCCACGCCGCCATCGGTGAGGGGCACATTGGCTTGGAAGGTTTCCGCAACATCGTCACCGACCCGCGCCTCGCGGGCCTGCCGATGGTGATGGAAACTCCCAAAAGCGCCGACCTGCACGAGGATATCGAAAACCTCGCCCGCCTCCGCGCACTCGGAAATTAATTCGTGGGAATGAACCGCGAATACCGCCCAGAGGGCACCCGTAAGGCGCGAAGAAAAACATCGAAAATAGTATATAATTTTCTTCTTCGCGCCTTCGCGCCTTCGCGGTTAAATCTTGGATTTATTCGATGAGTGGGCCGTTGGTTCTTGTAGGCGGTGAGGCGTTTACGCAGCCGTTCGACAAATACTACCTGCGTTTCCTGCGCGCCGCCGCAACGGGCACGCGCGCGACGGTGGTTTTTTTGCCTACCGCTGCCGAAATCTTCCCGAATGATGAGACCGTAGACGCTGCCTATCGTTTGGGACGGATGGCGACGGTAGCGACAGTGCCCGTACGCACGTACGCGGAGGCGGAAGACGCCGAAACGGCGGCGGGAATCGCGGCGGCGGATGTCGTCTATCTGGGCGATGGCGATCCGGGGCGGCTCGTGCGCACGCTCGTTGGTACGCCGGTGGGGGAGGCAGTGATCGCGGCGTACGTGGGGGGGGCGACGTTGATCGGGGCCGGGGCCGGGGCGGCGGCATTTTGTGCCTCGGTGCCCGCGCGCCCGGATGACCTGCCCGCGCGCCCCGGCGAGCCGTTTTTTCGCTGGTTTCCGGGCTTCGGCCTCATCGGAGACGTGACGGTACTCCCGCGCTACAACCGCACCCCGCCCATCTGGCTCCGCCGCCTGCGCGAGAACGCCCCGAACACCGCGCCCCTCCTGGGTATTGACGACGTGACCGCCCTCGTCTGGAACGGCGACGGGTGGAGCGTCACCGGATACGGGCGCGTCACGCTCGATAATGGCGAGACGCAACGCACCTTTGGGCCGGGCGAGTCCGTGCCACTTGCACCGCCCATACAATGAAACGCAAAGGACGCGAAGGAATACCTGGTGTAAATCCGTTCCCTCGTATTCTTTGCGCCTTCGCGCCTTCGCGTCCTTTGCGTTTCCCCGCCGCGTTCCCGCGCTAATCGCCCCAGAGCGAGCGTAGGTAATCAGCGGTGCGGGGGAGCACGACATCGGGGCGGCTGGACAGGCGGCATTCGAGAGCGCAGTAGCCGTCGTACTCGATGTCCCGCAGTTCGCGGAACGCGGCGCGGAAGTCCGTGAGGCCGACGCCCGGCTCCTCGCGCGTGTTGTCCGCGAGATGCACGTAGCCGAGGTACTGCCGCGCCGCCCGCAATGCGCTCACAGGGTCGCGCTCCTCGATGTTCATATGAAAGAGGTCCGCGAGCAGCCGCACCTGCTCAAACCGCACACGTTCACACCACGCTACACCGTCGTCGAGGCGGTGAATGAGGTGCGTCTCGTAGCGATTGAGCGGTTCAAGCAGGATCGGCACGCCGACGGAGGCGGCAAAACTCGCCAGATCGGCGAGCGACGCTTCCAGCCGCGCTTCGTCCGCCACGGCATCGCGCTTCTGCGGAAAGGGCAGGCGGTCGGAGTAGCCGAAGATCGGCACGACGATCACGCCCGCCGCCTCGACTTCCGCCGCGTAGTTCAGGAGGCGCACGATGTCTTCGAGGCATTGCAGCCGCTCGTCCTCATCGGCGGCGATGGGCCAGCCACGATAGCCGCCGACGATCCCCGCGACGCGCCCCGCGCCCCGGCGCACGCGCTCGGCGATTGCCCGTCGCTCGGTGCGCAGCGTATCGCCGCGCAACTCAATCGCGTCGTAGCCCCATGCCGCCGCCTGCTCCCACTTTTCGTCGAGTGTTTGCGCGGGCAGGAGCGATTCCTGGACCGCGAGACGCAGTGCCATCGGGAGCTACCTCCGTTCCGCCGCGTTGGCGATGAATGCATACGGGTAGGGCATCGGCACATCGCTTGCTTCCGTGAGCCGGGCCATTGCTTCCGATGACAATGTCCATCCCGTCGTCCCCAGGTTATCGGCAAGCTGGTCGGCGCGGCGTGCCCCGATGATCGGCGCAGTGACACCGGGCCGTTGCAGCAGCCAGCGGAGCGCGACCTGCGCGGCGGATTTACTCACCTCGCCCGCGACGGCAAGCAGCGCGTCAAGCACGTTCCAGGTATATTCGTTGTTGTTCGCCCGCCAGTTCTCGCCCCCCGTTTGCTGCGCGCCGATCCGCGTGTCTTCCGGTGGCGCGTCCATGCCACGGTGGAACTTGCCCGAAAGCCAGCCGCCACGCAGCGGCGACCACGGGATAATGCCGATGCCTTCGTCCGTGCAGACAGGGATCACTTCCCACTCGATCTGGCGACAGAGCAGGTTGTATTGTGGCTGAAGACAGGTGAACGCCGCCCAGTGATGGGCGCGGGAAAGGTCTACCGCGCGCTGCAACTGGTATCCCGCGAAGTTCGATGCGCCGATATACCGCACCTTGCCGACGCGCACGAGGTCGTTGAGGGCATCGAGCGTTTCTTCGAGGGGCGTGACCGCGTCCCAGCAATGCACCTGATAGAGGTCGAGGTAATCGGTTTGCAGGCGGCGCAGGCTCGCGTCCACGCCCGCCATGATGTGCTTGCGGCTCGTACCGGCATCGTTCGGGCCGCTCCCCATCGGAAAGCGCACTTTGGTAGCGATCACGAGATCGTCTCGCTGTTGCCGCACGAGCCACCGCCCGACGATCTCCTCCGAGGTGCCCCGGCCATAGACATCGGCGGTGTCAATGAAGGTGCCGCCCGCCGCCAGAAACTGGTCGAGCATCGCGTGGCTCGTCGCCTCGTCCGCCTCGCGCCCGAAGGTCATTGTCCCCAGACACAACTCACTCACCCGCAAACCCGTCTTGCCCAGGAATCGGTACTCCATCGCCATGATTGTCGCATCCCTTCGTGAATTGGTGTCCCACGTTCCCGCTTCACCCCATGATACCGCAGGCGCGCGCGTCCGCGAGAAGTCCGGCGCGGGGAGGCTATGCGCGGGCGTTCGGGTATGATATAAAAACTTCAGGCCGCAGTGGCGGAATCGGCATACGCGACGGACTTAAACTCCGTTGGGCAACCATGAGGGTTCGAACCCCTCCTGCGGCACCACTCCTTGCACAATCACCGTACCGTGGCACATGAAGGAAATGGCCCGGAAAGTTCTACGACTTTCAGGCCATTCTCGTTTGAGTGATGTTCGGTAGTATTTGGAGCGCTTATGGGAGCGTTTCGTTTTGCCGCGTGAGGCTATCGGGCCGAAAGACGACGCGGTCAAAAACGAGGTAATTGATGAGCGCCGCGCAGATGATGCCGAGCGCGGAAGCGACAAGCGTGGGCAACGCGGTGCGTGCGGCGAGGAACACGAGCTGGTTTAAGGCAAACGTGCCCGTGATGGAGCCGTGGAACCGGAGCCACCGTCGTGGAAGCGCGCCCCGTACGGCGAGGTGCCGGTCGTGCCAGGTAAACAGGGTGCTGAGGGCGAAATTCACCTGCGCCGAAAGCAGGTACGCGGCCACGTTTGCGAGCGCGGCGTGCCATCCGGCATCGGTGAGCGCGGCGAGCAGGACGAGTTGCAGGAGGGCCGCCGTACCGCCAACTATCGCAAACCGGAGGGGCCGGGCGTCCGCTCGCCACAGCCGCACGAGAAAGCGTCCGAAGCGTTCCACCGCCGTCAGGTGACGGGTATCCGTCGTTTCCATCTCAGCCCCGCGCCTTTCCGTTCGCGCCACAGTCGTACAGCGTCTGCAATTGCGCGAAGTTGAAGCCACCATTAGCGGTGCCGGTCGCGCTTCCCTGCCATGCCGTGCGTGGCACGGCGGTGCAATGGTCCGTCACCCAACTCGTCGCCCCGGACGATGCACCGGGAAACCCGCCCGGTATCGCGCCCGCACCGCCGGGAAACTGCATGAGCAGGAAGTAGCGCACGCTGCCATCACCCACGAGAGACGCGAGACGGTCGGTGGTAAAGACCGGGTCGCTGCCGAGAAACCCGCCGAGCGCGATCACCGGTTCGTTTGCGGCGAGCGCAAATGCGGCGACGGTGTTGGCGCTCTGTCCCGCGACAAGATACGTCGCGTCGCCCTGATGCGCCTTCAGATACGACACGAGCATTGGGTCCGCGCCACCCAAATTATCAGGCTGATTCTGGCGGCGCGGGCCCGCGCCTGACCCCGGCCCGAAGCCCGTGGCCGGCCCCGCTGCGGGAAGCAACCCAAACGAATGCCCCTCCGCGATGGGGATGGCGGCCCACACAGTTGGTGCAATAAGCAGTGCGAGCATCCCCAGCGTCGCGGCGGCAACCGTGCTTCTTCCGACAACGGGGCGACCCGTGAGCGAAGGACGCGCCCGCGCGACGAGCAGCACGACCGCCGCGAGAGCGCAACAGCCGACGATAACGGGCGTGAGCCGCGTGCTCCACTGCGGGTACGCGCGCAGAATGACTCCCTGCACCGTCACCGTACACACGAGCGCGACGGGGAGGAGCCAGCCGAGCAAGCCCCCGCGCCGATACGCGCCCCAGAGCGCGACGACGCCGATCCCGACGAGCGCGGCAACAGCGGGCGCGAGCATCGAGAGGTAGTACCGATGAAACTCTTTCGCCACGCTGAAGAACGCCGCCACGGTGACAAACCACGTCCCCCAGAGCACGAGCGATTGCCCCCGCGCGGTGAGCGGCCGCGCGAACAGGCGGCGAATGCCCGCGCGGCGTGGTCCTTCCTCAGTGCCAGACTGCACGGCATCACCCATGCGCCGCGTCAACAGTTGCCACGCTGCTGCGAGTTACCCTATGACCGCCAGCGGCAGGAGCCAGCCGATCTGCCCCGCCAATTGCGTGTTCAGGAGGCGCAGCACGCCGGGATTCCCTGTCTCGAATGTGCCACCGGGGCCGAAGTTCGCGCCGTAGCCTGCACCCCCTCCACCAGAGCCACCGGGAAAGGGTGGGAAGATGCCTCCATTGGCGCCGGTCGGCAGCGTACCGAACGGTGGGAGTTGCCCGTCTGCGCCCGTCGGTAATTGGCCCACAGGAGACAGTTGCCCGTTGCCGTCCCCGGTTTGCGCGCCCACTGTCCCCGGTGTCGCGCCGGTGGCAGTACCCCCCGCCGCGCGGTTGCCAAAAGTGGGGCCGAGCAGGCGTTGCAAACCGTTGTAGCCGAAGATCAGGCCATACACGCTGTTGTTTTGCGTGGAACCGACGTATGGGCGGGCGCTCGCGGGCGTCAACTCCACGACCGTTGCCCACGAGAAGGAAACTACGAGCAGCACAATCGTGGCGATACCGAGCTGCACGAGCCGCAGGGGCCAGCGTCCCGCCGACCACGCCACGAGGTACACAAGGAGCAGCGCGGGTAGCACGAGATACGCCTGAAGCATCTTGATGTTGAAGCCCAGCCCCACGAGGGCGAAGCCCGCGATCAGCCAGCGCAATTGCCCCCGCTCCGCCGCGCGGCTCACGCACCATGCCGCCGCGAGAGTCGTGAGCACGAGCAGCGCGTCAATCGTATTGTTGCGGTTCACGGCGATGCTCGCGGGCGTCACGGCGAGTACAAGGGCGGCGAGCAGGCCCGCGACCGCCCCAAACGGACGCCGCACGAGCACGTACACGAGTAGCACCGAGAGCACGCCAGCCACTGCCTGCGGCAGCAGCACGCTCCACGCACTGAAACCAAAGAGCTTCGCGCTCGCCGCCTGAACCCAGAAACCGAGCGGCGGCTTATCCACGGAGACGAAATTGTCGAAGCCGACGAAAAAGAAATTGCGCCAGCTACGCAGCATATTCTGCACGGCGGCATCGTAATACGGGTTGGCGTACCCCTCCTGCGTCAGCCGGAAGCCATTGGCAAGCGCCGCGATGAGCAGCACGCCGACGAGGCCGAACCGTTTCCACGGGAGGGCGTGCGATGCCGCTCCCTGTACGTCTTCCCGCGCCATCGGTGGTGTAGTTGTCGTAATTTGTGTGGTCATACTGCCTCCTGATCCATCTTCATGCCGTTCAATCGCTCCAGATGCCCTCGTGCCCGTGGTAACGGATGCCGGTGGGGGCGTCTTTCGCTTCGGCACCGGGATGCGATGCGCCGTGTATCGCGTGTAAATGGCGCTGCCACCGCTGCCAGCGCACGCGCGCCAGCCCCGCGAGGTCTTCGCGCACCGTTTTGGCGATCTTCACGCGCGTGTCGCCGTCTTCGACCCAGCGCACGGGTACCTGATGCACCCGTAGCCCCTGTTCTTCTGTCATTAGCAGCAACTCGGTATCGAAAAACCAGTGGTTGTTTTCCACGAGTGGCAGCAAGCGGTGCGCCGCTTCGCGCGTGAGCGCCTTGAAGCCGCACTGTGCATCCGGGAAGCCGGGACGAAACAGCAGCGCGATCAGAGCGTTGTAGCTTCGGGAGATGATTTCGCGCTTTACGCCCCGCGTGACCGCTGCCCCCTGTATGAGCCGGGAACCGGTCGCCACCTGGTACTGCCCCGCCACAAGTGGCGCGATCAGGGGCATGAATGTGTCCAGGCCCGTGGAGAGGTCAATATCCATGTAGCTGACGATGTCCGCCTCGCTCTGTGTCCACGCCGTACGTAGCGCCAAACCGCGCCCGCGCACCGACAGGTGAATCACCCGCACACGCGCGTCTTCCCCCATGAGCCGGCCGGCAATCTCCCCGGTGCGGTCGATGCTACCGTTGTCGGCGATCACGATGCGCCAGCGGTACGGGACGTGGTCGGTGAGGTACTCACGCAGGGCCGTCACGCTGCGTTCGAGCGCGGCTTCCTCGTTCAGCACGGGCAAGGCGATTTCCACGAGCGGGTCCTGCATGGGTTGTCCCATCGCGGTGGTATCCATGTCGTCCTCCGTTTCTCTGCGATTGATTGATTCGCGCCGTCCGGGCCGTCGCCCGAAACGGTGGCACACTCACAGCGTAGCGCGGGGAGTTAGGGCGATGATGGGAGGGGGATGAGAAACTTCTCAGAGTGTGGAGATAGGTTCGCGGTGCGTTTCACGCAGAGCGGGAAAGGCGAGCGTGGCAGTCGTGCCGATCCCCTGCGTGCTGGTGAAATGGAGCGAGCCACCATGCAGGGCCGCGATCCGGCGGGCAATGGCGATGCCCAGTCCCGCACCCCCCGTTTCGCGGGCGCGGGCTTTATCGGCGCGGTAGAACCGCTCACCGAGGTGCGGCAAATCGCCCACCGCAATGCCGACGCCCGTGTCACAGACATCGAAGATCGCCTGCCCTCCGGCGTTCGTGACCCATACGCGCACTTCGCCACCGGGGTGGTTGTACTTGATCGCGTTATCGAGCAGGACAAGCGCCGCCTGATCGAGCAGTGTGCGGTCGCCGAGCACGTAGGCAGGCGCGTCTACCGCCAGCGACAGCGCGATCTCCGCTTCTTGTGCGTAGGCGGTGACACGGCACACGAGGTCACGGGCGAGGCCTGCGAGGTCTACCACGTCGCGCTCAGGGTGCGTATCTCCCGCGTCGAGCCGTGCGAGGTCGAGCATCGCCGTGGCGAGGTTCGCCATGTGGCGCGCTTCGGCGGCGATGTCCTCCACGAGGGCCGCGTCTTCGCGGCCCAGCCGATCCCGCGCGCGCAGGAGCACATCCGCGTCGGCACGTAACAGGGTGAGCGGCGTACGCAGTTCGTGCGCGGCATCCGCGATGAACGCCTGCTGCCGCGCGAAGGCGAGGCGCGCGGGGGCGAGCGAGCGCCCGGAAAGGAACAGCCCACCGAGCGCCGCGACCGCCAGCATGACCACACCGGCAAACACCAGCGCCCCGAGCAACACCCGCAGTGCATTGAGTTCGGTCTGCACAGAGGCCGCAACGACAACCACGCCGATGACGTTTACCCCACGCGCGTCCCGCACAACAGCGGCACGGCGACGGAACACCCCGCTACTCCCGCCCCCGTTCACGGTGTCCGTCGCGGTGCCGTCGTGCAGTGCCCGTGCTACCAACGATGGCTCGGTGACATTCGGGTTCGTAGGCACCGTGTCATTTGCACCGACAAGCGTGCCACGCGCGTCATAACAGAGAAAGGCGAGCGTACGCGGGGTAGGCGGCGGGGGCATCGGCGTGCGGCATTCGGGGTAGCCGAGCATCTGCCAGACGGGGGTAATCAGGTGTGTGGCGACGCTCAGGTCGCGATCTGCGGTGATAAAAAGCGTTTGCCGCACGCCGCCGTAGATACCAACGCCGAAAAGCGCCAGGGTGCCCGCAAGCACGCCGATATACCACAGTGCCAGTTGCTGGCGCACGCGCCGGAACAGCGTCGCACCCGGCTCGGTAGTTGCAGGTTCCGCCCCGCGTGGGCGCGCAAAAACTCGGCGTGCGTCTTCCGTCCGCGCGGTCGCCCATGCCTTCACTCGATCTTGTATCCGACGCCGCGCACTGTTTTAATGAGCGGCGTTGCAAAACCCCGATCAATCTTGTCGCGCAGGTAGTGGATGTAGGTGTCTACCACATTCGATAACCCGTCGAGGTCGTACCGCCAGACGTGATCGGTGATCTGGGTGCGCGTGAGTACATGGCCAGGGTGCCGCATCAGGTATTCCAGCAATGCGAACTCCTTTGCCGTCAGGTCAATCGCGCGCGTGCCGCGCCGCGCCTCGTGTCGCACGAGGTCAAGGGTGAGATCGCGCACCGTTAACGCGGGCGTTTCGGTGATGTCCCGGTCGCGGCGGCGCAGCAAGGCATTGACGCGCGCCAGCAATTCCTCCATCGCAAAGGGCTTGACGAGGTAATCGTCCGCCCCGGCATTGAGGCCAAGCACACGATCTTCCACCGCGCTTCGCGCCGTGAGCATCAGCACGGGCGTACTCACACCGTCCGCGCGCATCCGGTTGCAGATCGTCACACCGTCCACCTCCGGCAGCATGACATCGAGGATCACGAGGTCGTAGGTCGCCGAGGTAGCGAGGTCCAACCCCTCGCGTCCATCATACACGGCATCTACCGTGTGCCGTTCCTCCATCAATACCCGGCGCAGCACCTGTGCCAACCGCCGCGCGTCTTCCACGATCAGGATATGCACGACCACTCCCCCATTTGCCACGGGGCGAGTCCCCGTCCTGTGCCTTGTGATCGTACCGCCCAAAGATGGGAAACAGATGAGAACCCCGCGCATCAGGAGTGACGGGAGAGACGACCCAGTGATCGCCGCTCTTACCGCACCCTGATACAATACCCGTGGAGCACACCGCACTGCTCTATGAGAAGGAGTTATCGTGAGCGTCACACTCGCCGCCCCCGCCGACCGTGAGAAAATCATTCGCCTGCTGCGTGACGAGGGCTACCGTATCACGCAACCGCGCACCGTGATCGTAGACGCTATTCTCGCTCAAGAGAGCGGTTTCACGGCGGATGGGCTGTACGATGCCTTGCGCGGCGTCGCAGGCGTCGGTCGTGCCACGGTCTTCCGCACGCTGGACACGCTGACGCGCCTGGGCTACCTGCGTCGCCTGCATGGGGCGGACGGGTGCCATCAGTACGTCCGCGCCACGCCGGGCCATTATCACCACCTCGTCTGCACGCATTGCGGGCGCGTGGTGGAGTTTGATGGTTGCTCGGTCAGCGCGATGACGGACACTATCGCCGCGCACACCCAATTCCGTATCGAGAGCCACAACCTCGAACTCTTCGGCGTCTGCCCCGATTGCCAGCACGCGCGGTAAATAAGGAGAGGCGATTGGCGCACATCGCATGGCGCATCCGGTGGCGGGGCAGGGAATGGGACGTGAACTGGGAAAACGGCACGCTGACCGGTGGGTCGGCGGCGGAAGCGTTCGCACGCTTCGCCGTGAGCAACGCGCCGATCACAGCGGCGGCCCTTGAACAACGGCTTCAGTCCGCCACCGCCATGCGCGAGATCATGCCGCAGTTTGCCGATGCCGTGCTTTCTGAACACGCTTGCGAGTAATACGGAAACCAGTTGCATACGGGGGAAACGCAAAAGCACAAAGGCGCGGAGGCACAAAGGGGAAAAACACCGAAAAATGCTTTCCCGTATTTCCTCCGCGCCTTTGTGCCTCCGCGCCTCTGCGTTTCCCTCGCGGTATCATGCGCGCATCGAACCCGCGCCGCGTTACTCGTTGCCGCCCTGGTAGTCCGTCATCCAGTCCGGCCAGTTCACCGTTGCGCCGTCCACGCTGGTCTCGTGCAGGCGATCCACCTCGTACCGCTGCGTGATGCCCCAGCCGCGCACCTTCAGCCCCGCTGCGTGCGCCATTGCCACACGCCGGGAGGTGAGGCTGTGTACATGGGGGCAAATCTGTTGCCAGCCGCGCTGCACGATCCGGGCGACCATCTCCTTGGTGAAGGTACTCGTGAGAAAGCCGAGCGAAATCGTCGCGTCCGCCGCGCGGGCATCGAGCAACGGCCCCCAGAAAAACGACGTGACCTGCACGCGCTCGCGCACGCCCGCCCCGGCGAGCAACGCCACGAGTGGCGCAGCGACGCGGGGGTCCTTGATCTCGAACACCACGGGGATGCGCGGCACAAACTCCGCCACCATTTCCGCCACCGTCAGCACGCGCTCGCCCGCGAACGCCGCGCCAAACCACGCGCCGAGATCGAGCGCGCGTAGCTCATCGAGCGTGAAATCCGCCACTGGCCCCTGCCCGTCCGAATTGCGCTCCACCGTGAAATCATGCACGAGCACGAGGTGCCCGTCCGCCGTGACCTGCACATCGGTCTCAATCGCGTCGCTGCCCATCGCGATGGCGCGCTCGAATGCCGCCCGTGTGTTTTCGGGGGCGTAGCCGGACGCCCCCCGGTGTGCGATTACCTGCATCGGTGTACTCCTTCATGGTGCCTGTCCGTTGTCGTTGCCCCGTCACAGGCGCATACTGCGGGGGATGTCCCCTCCGTGCCCTGCCACGATAGCGGCAGTATATGAGGGGAACGTGTGCGCACACGAGCGAAAAACGAACGCAAAACGAGCGAAGGAGCGAGCGACGATGTACGTGGTGATGAACAAGTTGACCGTGGCGCCCGAAGGGGCGGCAGGCCTCGAATCGGGCTTCGCGCATAGCGGCGAACGGATGCGGCAGACCCCCGGCTGCGTCAGTTTCCAGCTTCTGCGTGAGGAGGAACCGGAGAGCGAAAATGCCTCGTACCTCGTCATTACCCAGTGGCAGGACAAGGACGCCTTTCTCGACTGGACGCAGAGCGAGGCCTTCCGGCGCGCCCACGCGGGCACGGGCGAAAGCGGCGCGATGGGCCAATTGTTTATTTACACCTCGGTAAACGACTGACCACCTTCTTTTCTGGATCGCAGAAACCGCTCACATCGGATGTTCACGTCGCCATAATCGCTACCTCATGCTGCTCCTCATGGTCTGCTTACGTTCGCCGCGCATACTGATCGGCGTGATCGCGTCCGTGAGCGTTGACATGGGAGCAGTATGCAATCCGTTGGCCACTTCATCGTGCAACGAGCGATCCGCGCGCTGCTCACGCTCTGGCTCGTGGTCACTGCCGTGTTCGTGATCCTCCGCCTCTCCGGGGACCCCATCGCCGCGCTGCTTGGCCCCGACGCGCCCCCCGACCAGATCGCAGCGCTTCAGCACGATCTCGGCCTCGATTCGCCTGCCCCGGTGCAGTACGTGAAGTACTTCGCCAACCTCGCACGCGGCGACTTCGGCAATTCGATTCAGCAACGGCGCCCCGCCCTCGGCCTCGTGCTCGACCGCTTTCCCGCTACGGCACAGCTTGCCCTCGTCGCCTTCGCCATCGCGGCAACAATTGGCCTGACGCTCGGCGTCATCACCGCGCTCAACCGTGGCTCAGTCGTGGACCGGCTCGCGCTCGCGGTGATGAGCGCGTTCCAGGCCGCGCCCGCGTTCTTTGTCGGCATCCTGCTCATCCTCTTTCTCAGCGTGCGGTTCGGCTGGCTGCCCTCCTCCGGACGGGGCACCGCGAAACAACTGGTCTTGCCCGCCCTGACCCTCAGCGCGCTTACGATGGCCTCGCTCGCACGCCTCACCCGCTCCTCGCTGCTCGATGTGCTGCGCAACGATTTCATCCGCACCGCCCGCAGTAAGGGATTGCACGAGCGCACCGTGATCCTCAGCCATGCCCTGCGCAACGCCGCATTGCCCCTCGTCACAGTGATGGGGCTGGAGCTTGGTGGCCTGCTCACTGGCGCGGTAATTACGGAAACGGTGTTCGCGTGGCCGGGGGTCGGACGGCTCGCCCTGGATGCCGTGCGCGGCCGCGATTACCCCGTGGTGCAGGCCTCCGTGCTCTTTATCGCGGCGGTCTTTGTGCTCATCAACTTCCTTGTGGACTGCTCATATGCCCTTCTCGACCCCCGTGTGAGCGAGACGTAAGCGCCGGGAATTGTGTTCCCGCAGGGAGACGACGTGGCAACCACCGAAGCGCCGAAAACAACGGGAACGGCAACGACGACCGCAACCGTGACACCACTTGCCCTGGCGCACGCGGCGGAGCATCACCCGCAAGGGCGCAAGCGGCGCGGCCAGCGCGTGCCCGTGGCGGTGCTCCTCTGCTTTCTCGTGCTGGGCGCGATCATTCTCGCGGCGATCTTCGCGCCCCTCATCGCCCCGCACGACCCGACCTTGCAAAGCCTGCGCGAGAAAAACCGGCCCCCGGCTTGGCTCGGCGGCACCACGAACTACCTGCTCGGCACGGACAACCTCGGCTACGACATCTTTTCCCGCCTGCTCTTCGGGGCGCGCGTCAGTCTCGGCATTGGCTTTTTCGCCGCGCTGATCGGCACGGTCGTCGGTACGACGCTCGGCCTCATCGCGGGCTTCTTTCGCGGCTGGCCGGACTGGCTGATCATGCTGTTCGTGGACGCGCAGCTCGCCACGCCCTTTATCGTAATTGCCATCGCCGCCATCGCCGCCTTTGGCAAGAGCATCACCATTCTGGTCGTGCTCGCGGGCCTCAGCGGCTGGATGCTCTTTGCCCGCGCGGTGCGCTCCGCGATGTTGAGCTTGCGCGAACGCGATTTCGTCACAGCGGCGCGGGCCGTGGGCGCGACGGACGGGCGCATCCTCTGGCGGCACATGCTGCCGAACCTCGGCTCCATCGTGCTGGTGATCGCCACGATTGACCTGCGGCGCGTGATCCTGTTTGAAGCCACGCTCTCGTTTCTCGGTCTGGGCGTGCAACCGCCGCAAGCCTCGTGGGGCAGCATGATTGACCGGGGGCGCGAGTACCTCAACACCGCGTGGTGGATCAGCGTGTTCCCCGGTGTCGCCCTCGTGCTCACCGTGCTCACCGTGAGTCTGATCGGCGACTGGCTCCGGGACATCCTCGATCCCACGCTTCGCAACGGTTGACGGCTGACGGAAGGGGATGAACAGCCAGAGTTTTGCAAAGATCATCGGTTGCGCGACGTGTCCCCGTTTTGCCTCCTTCTCATGTTCTTGGCGTCTTTCGGGCGCCCTCTGGGCAGTATTGGCGGTTCGATTCAATTCTAGTACGGAAAGGGAGATGGCCCGATGCATGACTACACTACGACCACGTTTCGCCGCCGCACACTCTTGCGTGCCGCACTTGCCACCGCAGGCGGAGCAGCCGTCAGCGCGCTTCTCGCCGCGTGTGGCGGGGAAACTGCGACCACCGCACCCGCTACCGCGACGCGTGCGGGCGGCACGACTCCTGCCGCCGCGCCGACAACGGGCGCCAGCACGGGTGCAACCACCGGTGCAACGGGTGCGACGGGCGCGGCAACCGCCCCCACGGTAATCCCCACCACCGGCGCGGCTGCGCCCTCCGCGCCCGTTGCCACCGCAGTCACCACGACCGGTACGAGCGCGACGACTGCCCCGGCGATGGCAATGCCGTCGGCATCGAACGGCAAAACGATCCCGCAACTGACAGTTGGCGTGGCAAGCAACCCCGACAGCATGGACCCGCACGAGTCCATCTCGAACGTCGGGCAGCGCGCGCACTATACCCCCTTCGATACGCTCATTCGCCGCGACTTCCTCGACAACAACAAGCTCGTCCCCTCGCTCGCCACCGACTGGAAGCGCACGGACGACCGCACACTGGAAATGAACCTGCGCAAAGACGTGACGTGGCAGGACGGCTCGCCCTTCACGGCGGACGATGTGGTATACACGTTTAACCGCCTGATCGGCCCGAACAAGAACGCCAAGCTGGAAGTCGCCAGCCCCGGTTACTTCCCCCTCGATAACGTCGAAAAAACGGGTGACTACGGCGTGAAGTTCGTCAGCACCGCCATTGACCCCGTGCTGGAAAAGCGCTTCGCGGGCCTGGGCGGGCAAATCATCCCGGCAAAGTACCACCAGATGGTCGGCACGGATGCCTTCCGCACCAAACCCCTCGGCACCGGGCCGTACCGCGTGACCGAGTTCGTGGCGAGTGACCACATCACGTACGAGGCGTACGACAAGTACTGGGGCGGTGCGCCCGCCGCGAAGCGCTGGACGCTGAAGGTAATCCCCGAAGTCGCGGCGCGTATCGCGGCGATGGTAAACGGCGAGATAGACATCGTCGCCAACGTGCCCCCCGATCAGTACGAGACCCTGAAGGCCAAGAGCAACCTGTCCGTGAAGGTCGTGCAGCTTGCCAATATGCACGTCCTCAAATACAACATGAAGGCGAAGCCGCTGGATAACAAGTTCATCCGGCAGGCGCTGAACCTGGCGATGGACCGCAAGACACTCGTAGACACGATCTGGAACGGCAATGCCACGTACACGCGCGGCTTTCAGTTCGAGGGCGAAGACCTGTACGACCCCGCCCGCCCGCTCACGCCCTTTGATCTCGACAAGGCGAAGAGCCTGCTGAAGATGGGCAACTACAACAACGAGGTGATTTACTACGAAGTCTCCTCGCCGAACTACTACAACAACGAGCGCGAAGCCGGTGAAGCCGTGGTCGCCATGTGGCAGAAAGCGGGCATCAACGCCAAGCTGGACGTGATCGAAGGCGCGACCAAAGACATGCTGTTCAACAGCGGGATGCGGCAGGCCGGCACCTGGTCGGCGACTTCCGGCACCGCAGACCCGGACGGCTACCTCTGGCGCAACTGGGGGCCGGACAATACGCAGCAAAAGGGCGGCTACTGGACCGCCGAGAGCGCGGCGAAGTACAACGACCTCGGCAAGCAGGCCCGCAGCACGCTTGACCGCAACAAGCGCGTTGACCTATACCGCCAGGTGCTCGACGAGTTCGAGAGCGAAGCCCCCGGCACCACGCTCTACGCCCCCAAAGAGATCTACGCGACCAAAACCACCATTGACTGGACGCCCTACTCGCTCTACTGGATGGACTTGCGTCCGTACAACTTCAAGATCAAATAACACTGCGCGAGCAGATAGGGCGTATGCGTGTTCGCAACCCTTGGCCCGGTTTTCCTAACCCCCGGCCCCTTCCCTCGAAGGGAAGGGGAGTGAGACGGTGCAAGGTTACGATGTTCCTCATATGCCCTGATCTTCTGAAGGCACCCGGCCCCTTCCCTTCGAGGGAAGGGGCCGGGGGTTAGGAAGATTCCTCTTTATGATAAGGAGACCCGATGCCTGACAATGCCTCCGCCACGATTACTGGTGATGCCGCCACCGCGTCCGCCCGCGCCGAGCGTGTGATCCTGATGGTCTGGGACGGTATGCGGCCCGACTTCGTTTCGGCAGAGCGCACGCCGCATCTGCACCGCTTTGCCGCTTCCGGCGCACGGTACGCCCGCGCCGTCGGTGTGCTGCCCTCCGTGACCCGCCCGACCACGACGAGCGTGACCACGGGTGCGTACCCGGCGGCGCACGGCATTTACTCGAACCTCTTTACCGGCCCGCGCGGCGACCGTGCCCCGATAGATACAGGCGACCGCGCCGCCCTTGAGCGGTTGCGTGCCGCCAACAGCGACGGGCGCATTATGCCGATCATTACGCTCCCGGAGGCGCTCGTGGCGGCGGGGCGGCGCGTGGTCAGCATGGGCAGCGGCAGCACAGGGCAAGTGACGATGCTCGACCCGGAGCGCGCTGGAACGATAATTCACCTGCTCTTCACCGAACCGGCGAGCCTGATGGATACGCTCGTCACCCGCCTCGGCCCCGTACCGGAGCGGCGCATCCCCGTGCAGGAAGCGAATGACTGGCTCGCGCGCGCCCTCACGGACTACGTGCTGCCGGAAATGGCGCCGAATGTCGTGCTGATGTGGCTGTGCGAACCGGACGCGAGCCAGCACGCGAGCGGCCTCGGCGCACCGGACTCCGAAGCGGCAATCCGGGGCAACGATGCTCGTTTCGGGCGCATCCTCGATGCCGTGGAGGCGAGCGGCGTACCCACGACGCTGATCGTCGCCAGCGACCACGGACATAGTACCGTGACGGGCATGGTGCGCATGGGGGAGGCGCTAGCGGAAGCGGGCTTTGGCGAGGCTATCGAAAGCGGCGCGATGCACCTTTCCGAGAAGGGCATCGTGATCGAGGCGGAGCAACCGGACATTGACCTGCACGCACATGTCGGGGCGTGGCTGATGGCGAAACCATACATCGGCGCGGTGATTGACTGGACGAGCGCGGGCGTGATTCCCGGCGCGCTGACGCCGCACGATGTGTACGGGCCTCGCCCGCGTCCGGCCTTCTCGCATACCCCGACCTTCACCTGGTCGTGGCGTTGGGACGATGCAGGCACGAATGAGCACGACGTGCGCGGCATCGCCTACGCGGGCTTTTCCCAAGGGCTGGCGGACTTCGACCGGCTGCAAGGCCACATCGTCGGCCTGAACCGCCTCACGAGCACGCATGGCACCCTTGGCCCCGCCGACCAGCGCACGATGCTCGTGCTTGGCGGCGCGGGCATCCGTTCCGGCACCCCGGACGTACCGGCGGGCGTGGTAGACATCACCCCGACGATTCTCGCCCTGCTCGGCTTGCCACCCCTGCCGGACGCGGACGGACGCGCGCTCACCGAGTCCTTCACCGATGGCCCTGCCCCCGAATCCGTCGCGGTGCAGACCGAAACCCTCGCCACCCTGCCGGGCGATGTACCCCTCCGTCGTCACACCGTTGGCACGACCGCCTACGTGGATACGAGCATCTGAGGCGTTATCAGGCAGGAACGCAAAGGACGCGAAGAACGCAAAGGACACAAAGGAAAGAGAATGAAGGGAAAGACCATGCAATTTCAGTGCGTCTTCTCACCTTAATCCCCTTTTCCCCTCCGCGTTCTTTGCATTCTCCGCGTCCTTTGCGTTTCTTTGACCGATTCGCAGGACTCCACATCAGACCGGTTCGAGGGGGCGATGCGGTTCCGGCGGTCGCTCGACCGTGACGGCATCGCCCGGTTGCACAGGGCCACCGGTGAGCACGACCGCCATGATACCGGCCTTGCGAATCAGGTTGCCCACCGCGTCGTGGCCCAGCGTCGCCGCCATCAGACCGGGGTGCAGGCCATCGAGTTGGACACACGGGTTACGCAGGCCGGTAACTTCCACGATCGCCACATCGCCAAAGCGCAACCGCGTACCCGTTGGAAGACCGAGCAGATCAATCCCCCGCGTGGTGATGTTTTCGCCCATCTCCCCAGCGACAATGTCGAACCCGGCCCCGCGCAATTCCTCGTGCAACTCTGCGTGGATCAGGTGTACCTGACGGAGATTGGGCTGGTTCGGGTTCTGCGCGACGCGCGAGCGGTGCTGCACAGTGACACCCGCATGGGTATCGCCCTCCACACCAAGCCCCGCGACCAATTGAATCGCCGCTTGCGTGCCCTTGCGCATCGTGTGGCTCGCGCTCCGGCTCACCGCTGTGACTACCCCGCTCATTGCCCCTCCCGTCTCCTGCTGCTTGACCATCCCCACTATGATAGCCGATGGGAGCAACACGGAATCCTGCCAAGCGCTTGGCAAGCCTCCGTGTGATATGGTTTGCGTCTCTGGGCAGTATTCGCAGAATCAAAGGAGGGGAGCGATATGGCAGCAGGGTTGTTCCGGCTCGATGACAAGGTGGCGTTCGTCACGGGGGGAGGCAGCGGCATCGGGGAGCAGGTCGCATTGCTTTTTGCCCAACAAGGGGCGAGTGTGGTCGTAGCGGACGTAAATGCCGAAGGCGGCGAGCGCGTGACGCGGGCGATCACCGAAGCGGGCGGCATGGCCTCGTTTCAACAGGTGAACGTCACCGATGCGACGAGCGTGGGCACGGCGATCACCGCGACCACAGAGCGATACGGGCGGCTCGACATCGGCGTGAACAACGCGGGCATCGGCATGGTCGGAGACGTGCTGGAAACGAGCGAGGCGGATTTCGACCGCCTGTGGGCGGTGAATGTGAAGGGTGTGTTTCTCTGCGCACAAGCCGAAGTACGCTGGATGAAGGCGCACGGCGGCGGCGCAATTGTGAACACCGCTTCGGTCGCGGGCATCGTCGGCGTAGACCGCCGCTTCGCCTACACGACCACCAAGGGCGCGGTGCTGGCGATGACAAAGCAACTCGCGGTAGACCATGTGAAGGACGGCATCCGCGTCAACTGCGTCAACCCCGGCACCGTAGAAACACCCTTCGTGGACGCCTACCTCGCCCGCTACCACGCCGGTGAGGAAGACGCGACGCGCGTGCAACTGCGCGCCCGCCAGCCAATGGGCCGCCTCGGCCAGCCGGACGAGATCGCCCGCGCCATCCTCTACCTCGCCAGCGACGAAGCCGCCTTCGTCACCGGCTCCGCCCTCGTGATTGACGGCGGCCTCACTGCGCGGTAAGGGAGGGGGAATTCACCACAGAGGCACAGAGGACACAAAGAGGGAAAAATTATTTATGATTTCCTCTGTGTCTCTGTGGTGAATAATCCCTCCGGTTCTTAATCGGCGACGTCTTCGTGGCGGTCGCGGTCGCCTACGGCGTCGAGGATGTCTTTGGCCTGCTCATAGCGACCGAACTGCGGCATGATGTACAGCCCCTGGACGTAGGGGCGGGCCGCGTGGACGAGGTCTTGCGCAAGGGCAATGCCAATGTGCCGCCCGTCGTTGCCCGCCGCCGCCATTTTGGCGCGGATGGCATCGGGGATCACGATGCCCGGCACCTCGTTGTGCAGGAACTCCGCGTGGCGGCTGTTTTGCAGCGGCATCACGCCGAACAGCACGGGAATCGGGATGTCCTCGCCGTATGCGTCGAGAAAGCGCAGCCACCGCTCCACCTGATACACCGGCTGCACCATCACGAAGTGCGCCCCCGCCTCGATCTTGCGCCGTAACCGACGCGCTTCCTCCGCGAGGTCGTCCCGCGTCGGGTCCACGCCGCAGGCGATGGTGAAACCGGCGGGCGCGCCGATCGGGTTGCCGCCGATGTCCTCCCCCGCGTTCATGTGCCGCAGAATACCGATGAGGCCCACGGAGTCCACATCGAAGACCGCCGTGCTGTTCGGGTAGTTGCCCAGGCTCGGCGGGTCGCCTGTCAGCGCGAGCACGTTGCGCAACCCGATGGCGTGCGCGCCGAGCAGGTCGGCTTGCAGCCCCATCAGCGAGCGATCACGCGTGGTCAAGTGAATGATCGTCTCGATACCGACACGCTGCTGAATCAGGGCACAGGCGGCGATGGGTGACATGGCGAGGCGGGCGCGGGCGCTGTCGGTCACGTCCACGGCGTCTACACCGGCGGTTTTCAAGAGTTGCGCCCCCGCCAGTACCTTTGCCGGGTTCAGGCCACGGGGCGGGGCGACCTCCACCGAGACCACGAACTGCCCGCGCGCGAGCTTGCGCCCGAACTCGCTGCCCAGTTCCGCGACCTCGCCTTCCGGCTCCGGGGGCGCGAGGGGGCTGATAAAGGCGCTTGTGCCCACGGGCCGCTGCGCCGCTTCGGGGTCGGTCGCCATTACCGCGTCGAGGGACTCACGCATCGCCCGCGTATGCGCCGGTTCGGTGCCGCAGCAACCGCCGACGATGCGCACGCCGCCTTCCACGGCCTGCCGTGCGTGGAGCGCGAGGTATGCGGGGGACGACGCATAGACGATGCGCCCATTGAGGTTCGCCGGCCAGCCCGCGTTTGGCATCATGCTGATCGGCAGATCGGTCTCCGCACGCAGCGCGAGCGCGACACGGGTGACGCTCTGCGGGCCAACGGAGCAGTTTACGCCGATCACGTCCACGCCGAGGCGGGTGAGGGCGTGCGCGACATCCGCTGGCGCGTGGCCGACGGGCGTGCGGTCGTCCTCCGCAAAGGTCATGGAGGCAATGATCGGCAGGTCGCAGACCTCCCGCGCCGCCGCGATGGCTTCCTGGATTTCCGCGATTGCCGAGAATGTTTCCAGCAGGATCACGTCCACTCCGTTGCCCGTCCAGCGGCCACTCCCCTCGACGAGGGCTTCGATCTGCTCACGGAAGGCGGCACGCACCTCCTCGACGGTAGTTGTACCGATGGGGGCGAGGAGCCGCCCGGTCGGGCCAACGCTGCCCGCGATCCAGACGGGAGCGCCGCTGATCTCGCGGGCGTCGCGGGCGAGAGCGGCGGCGCGCTTGTTCAAGTCGCGTACCTCATCGCCATAGCCGTGCAACTCCAACTGGAAGCGGTTGCCCGTGAACGTGTTCGTTTTGATGACTTCGGCGCCCGCCGCGATGTAGTCCCGGTGCAAGGAGGAAACGAGGTCCGGGCGCGAGCGGTTCAAGGCAACGAGGGCGCTGTCAATCGGCTCCCCGCCCCGCCCGTGGAGCAGGGTGCCCGTCGCGCCGTCGAAAAGCACCGGCCCCCGCGAGAGATCGCGCACGCGCTGAATGAATGGGTGTGCGTTGCCGGTTGTGGTGGTTTTCGCCGTCGCGGTCATTGCCTTGTCCCTCCTTCGGCCTCGCCGTTTCCCTGTGCCTATGGTAGCGAACGATGGAGGATTCGTCCAACGCGGGGAGTATGCAGCCGTCACTTCGGCTCCTGTGCCGGGGAGAGAAAAACCGTGAGGTCCATCCAGCCGGGGGAGTGGCCGAACTGCGTCAGCATCGCCGCCACTTCGCTGCGGTGCTGCGTGCCGTGATTGACGACGTGCAGCATCAGTTGCCACAAGGGTTTGGAGCTTATCTGCCCCCGTGAGTTCGTCCAGGTCACAATCCGCGCGGGCATCTCCCCATCTAGCGATGCGACGAACGTCTGCGTCTCGCCCTCAACGGTCGCCCAGCGCGCGCGAATCGCGGCGAGGTCGGGGTAGTCGGCGGGGTTGGCGAGCAACCGCGCCTCGTGCCCGCGCCAGCGTTCGAGCCAGTTCCACTGCGCGCTCATTGTATGCACGAGGGTATCGTGAATGCTGCCAAAGCTCGCGATCCCCAGCGTACACAACTGCTCCGGCGTCAGCGGCGCGGCAGCATCGAGGATGCGGTTGTTCGCCCACGCGTTATACCCATACAGCAGGCGCAGGTATTCGAGGTGCATTCGGGTTCTCCTTCCTGTCACAAGTCTGGCTCGGTTTTCCTAACCCCCGACCCCTTCGGGCGAAGGGAAGGGGAGCGTACCTCGAAAAGATCACGGCGTATGGGGAACATCGTCACCTTGCCATGTCTCACTCCCCTTCCCTTCGCCCGAAGGGGTTGCTGACACGGGGAGGGAGTGTTCGTTCATCTGGCATAGCCCCCCTGATTTCCGTGCTCGCCGCAACCGTAGGGGCGTAAACACAGTCATCCTGACACTCCCAGTTGGCTCCGCGTGGCGTTCAGGGAGGTTTCTGGTCGAGTCCGTTCCCCTGTTCGTACACTCCCTCCCCTTGTCAGGGGGAGGGGGCCGGGGGCGGGGTGCCCGCATTACGCTTGCTCCGCCGTTGCGGCACGGACGATGGCGATGAATTCCTCCGCCCGCAGGCTTGCACCGCCGACGAGCGCGCCATCTATCTCCGGCTGGCCGAGCAGTTCGGTGGCATTCTTCGCGTTCACGCTGCCGCCGTACTGTACGCGCATCCCCTCTGCCGTTTGCTGCCCGAAAAGGTCCGCGAGTTCGGCACGGATCAGGCCACAGACGCGGTTCGCTTCCTCCGCTGTCGCGGCACGCCCTGTACCGATGGCCCATATCGGCTCGTACGCGATCACTACCGTAAAGGCGTCGTCCGCCGATACAGACGCGAGCGCGGCGCGCACCTGCCCCGCAATGACGCGGTCGGTCTCGCCTGCGTCTCGCTGCTCCAACCGCTCCCCGACACAGCAGATGGGGCGAATGCCGTGTGACAGCAGCGCGCGCACCTTCATGTTCACGGTCTCGTCTGTTTCGCCGAACTGCGCGCGCCGCTCCGAGTGCCCGACGATGCAGTACTGCACGATGTCCCGCAGCATGTACGCCGAGACTTCGCCCGTGAACGCGCCTTCGTCTGTCCAGTAGCAGTCTTGCGCTCCGAGAAGCAAATCCGTTTCTTCGAGGTACTCCGCGACGGAAAGCAACCAGACAAAGGGCGGGCACAGCACGACCTCCGCGTCCTCCACCGTTTCCAGTTCGTCCGTGAGCGTTTCGGCAAGCGCCATCGCCGCGTCGTAGGTCGTATACATCTTCCAGTTCCCCGCGATGATCGGGGTGCGCATATCCTTGCTCCATTCAACCGCGCGGGCGGCAAGCAGAAAAATGTGGGGAGACGACGTTCTGCCTGCTACCTACCGCTTACTTGTCACGCAATGCCGCGACGCCCGGCAACGTTTTGCCTTCGAGAAACTCCAGGCTCGCGCCGCCCCCCGTGGAGACGTGGGTAATCTGGTCGGCGACGCCCGCTTCCTCGATTGCCGCGACTGAATCACCGCCGCCGACCACGCTCACCGTACCGCCCCGCGTTGCCGCCGCGACCGCGTTTGCCAGGGCAATCGTGCCTCCCGCAAAGGCGGGCACCTCGAACATGCCCATCGGGCCGTTCCAGAGCACCGTTTTCGCGCCCTTCACCACACTGCTGTAGTACCGGGCGGTTTGCGGGCCGATATCGTAGATCGCGTCATCTTCCGCAAGCGCGTCAATGGCGACGGTGCGCGTTTCCGGTGTCTCGCCACCAAGTAACGCCTTTGCGTCTTGCGTCGAGACGATGGCATCGGTGGGTACATGGAAGCCGACGCGGCGCGTGGACGTACGCGCGAGAAGGTCTTGTGCCATAGCCTTTGCGTCCCGCTCCACGAGCGACTTCCCTACCGCGTAATTCTGCGCGAGCAGAAACGTGTTCGCCATGCCGCCACCGATGCAGAAGCCATCCACCTTGCTCATCAAGCTCTCGATCACGGCGATCTTGTCCGAAATCTTCGCGCCACCGAGCACCACGATAAACGGGCGTTGCGCGCCGGACAGGAGACCGCCGAGCGCGTCCAACTCCCGCTCCATCAACAGACCCGCGTATGCCGGTAGATCGTGCGTCACCCCTTCAGTGCTCGCGTGGGCACGATGCGCGCTGCCAAACGCATCGTCCACGTACACGTCGCCGAGTTTCGCCAGTTCGCGGGCAAAGGCAGGGTCGTTTGCCTCTTCTTGGGGGTGGAAGCGGAGATTTTCCAGGAGCAGCACATCGCCGGGTTGCGCAGCACGGCTCGCGGCTTCCGCCTCCGCCCCCACGCAATCGGGCACGAACCGCACGGGCACGCCGAGCGTCTCCGAGAGCACGGACGCCACAGGTGCGAGGCTGTACTTCGGGTTCACCATCCCCTTCGGGCGTCCCAGGTGCGACATGAGCATCACCGCCGCACCTGCCTCCCGCAGATACTGAATCGTCGGTACGGCGGCGGCGATGCGTGTCCGATCCCCGACAACGCCGTCACTGATTGGCACATTGAAATCTACACGCACGAGGGCGCGCTTGCCCCGGAGGTCTGCCGAGGGAATATCGCGCACGGTTTGCTTCTGAATCGCCATGATTTTCCTGACCCTCCCGGCCCTATCCCCTGAGAGCGGTTCGCGGTGTAACTGGCCCGAATCCTCCTGACCCCCCGGCCCCTTCCCTCGGAGGGAAGGGGAGCGTACTGCTGGAACAGCGAGGCGATGGGGGAACACCGAAGCATTGCAGTGAGTCACCCCTTCCCTTCGAGGGAAGGGGCCGGGGGTTAGGAAAACCGGGCCAACGGTACCGCAATGATTTGGCACCGGCGATTATTCGCTCCCGAAGCCGCTCTGCTCCGCGATGAAGTTCGTGATGTCCGCGATGCGGCAGGAATACCCCCACTCATTATCGTACCACGCGACGACTTTCACCATGTTACCCCCGACCACGATGGTGGACAGGCTATCAATGACGGCGGAGCGGTCGTCCTGCTTGTAATCGGTCGAGACGAGGGGTTCGTCGGAATAGCCGAGAATGCCATCGAGATCACCCTCCGATGCGGCGCGGAAGGCGGCGTTCACTTCTTCCACGGTGGTATCACGCTCGGTAATCACGGTGAGATCGAGGAGTGATACGGTGGCCGTGGGGACGCGCACGGCGTAGCCGTCCAGCTTGCCCTTCAGTTCGGGAATCACGAGGGAGAGCGCGCGGGCCGCACCGGTCGTGGTCGGAATGATGTTTTGCGCGGCCATGCGGGCACGGCGCAGGTCTTTGTGCGGCCCGTCCACTAGCATCTGGTCCGACGTGTATGAATGCACCGTGACCATCGTGCCCTTGACGATGCCGAAGCTGTCCATCAGCACCTTCGCCACAGGTGCGATGCAGTTCGTGGTGCAGGAACCGTTCGAGATGACATTGTGCTGTGCGGGGTCGAACTTGTCATGGTTGACGCCGAGCACGAGTGTGATGTCCTCGTTCGTCGCGGGGGCGGAAATGATGACCTTTTTCGCGCCACCCGTCATGTGCGCCTTTGCCTTGTTCGCATCGGTAAAGAAGCCGGTGGATTCGACCACGAGGTCCACGCCATAGTCGCGCCAGGAGATATTTGCGGGATCGCGCTCGCTAAAGACATGAATGGGGTTGCCATCCACGATCAGGTCGCGGTCATTGATCTCGATCTCTTCCTCGGAGATGCCGTAGTTTGTATCATACTTGTACAGATGGGCGATGGTGTGCAGGTCCATCAGGTCATTGACCGCTACAACCTGCAACTCTTCTTCGTACCCACCATAGATCGTCTTGAATGCCTGTCGCCCAATGCGCCCGAAGCCGTTAATGCCGACTTTGACCACCATTCGTTGTGCCCTCCTGTACGGTGCGAAACGACCGCGTGCGCCTACCACACGCGCGAATACCCGTGCGGACGCCTAGCATACCCGATCTTGGGCCGATAATCATGTGCGGGCTGGCGCAACCACCTACCACCAATAAGCGTGAAGACGATTGAACCGCGATTGAACCGCGAAGGCGCGAAGGAAATGCAAGAAAAAATGCACTTCTATTCGGTATCTTCTTCGCGCCTTCGCGCCTTCGCGGTTCAAATCCTCCCCCCATGTCGAGAGATACACGAACGTATATACCCTGTAATGCGACGCGCGAAAGTACGAGGGGCAAGCCAGTTCGCCCGCCATTCGTCCGCATTCACTGCCACTTAATCGGCGGCGGCAAAGGACTCCGCGCGGGATTCGGCACGGTTGGCGTTGCCATTACCGACGCCGCTGCCACGCTCGGCGTAGATTTGCATGAGTACGGTGGCGAGCTTGTCAGGGTCGTGCCGCAGGGGATTTGCGTCGTTTACCACGTCTCGCCCGAATACTTCTACGCTCAGTTCGCGCGCGGCGGCAAGCAAATTATCCACCGTGACTGGATCCTGCTTCCACTCCGGCCTGATCCGGTTCACATTGCCGAAGTTCGTGTTTACCAGCACATAATCAAAGACACGCTTCCCCACCTGCTCCTGCAACGCCCGCACATGGGCGAGGGCATCGAAGTGGTCGGTCTCGCCGTGCTGTGTCGCAACGTTGCAGATATACACCTTCACCGCGTTCGGGTTGCTCTTGATCGCCTGCTTGATATCCGCCACGAGAAGCGGCGGAATCACGCTCGTATACAGTGAGCCGGGGCCAAACACAATCATGTCGGCATCCCAGATTGCCTGCATCGCGGGTGTGTAACCCGACGGGTCTTCCGGCATCAGGAAGACTTTGCGGATGCGCCCGTGCGCCTTACCTACGGCGGACTCGCCTTCGAGCGCCGCGCCGTCTTCCGCGACCCCGTGCAACTGGATGTCATCCAGGGTGGAGGGCAACACGCGCCCCTGCACATTGAGGATGCGGCTGGTTTCGAGCGTCGCCTGCTCGAAGTCTCCCGTGACATCCACGAGGGCGGTGATAAAGAGGTTCCCGAACGAGTGACCGTCCAGTTCCGAGCCACCGCGCTCGAAACGGTACTGAAAGAGTTTTTGCATCAGGGGTTCGGCATCGGAAAGCGCGGCGATACAGTTGCGGAAATCACCGGGGGGCAGGATGCCGAATTGCTCCCGCAACCGCCCGGTGCTCCCACCATCGTCGGCCATCGTCACAATCGCGGTGAGGTTCCCTGTGCGGCTCTTCAGCCCGCGCAATACCGTAGGAAGCCCCGTGCCCCCACCAATCGCGACGATTTTCGGCCCGCGCCGACCCGGCATATGATAGCCCCAGAGGATGTCCGCCATTGCCTCCGTACGCCCCACAAGCAGAGGGCGCAAAACAGAGCGGCTGAGATACCATGCACCGACGCCGATCACGGCCAGCCCGGCAAGGCCGACAACCATTTCACGCCAGGGGTGAGGAATGAACTGCAAGGTCACGGTATGCACGACGTCCGTGCTATAGGTGGGAAAATCGAAGTTCCGATAGGCCGTCGCCAGTGCCATTGCGATGGCAAGGCTCGTGAGCGTGGTACCTAACACGAGGAGGATGAGGTATCGCTTTACCCGCAGCCCGGGCCGCAACCACTTCCGCATCCCGCGCATTCCTCGCATCCACTGCCCCCTTACGTACGTACACCGCCTTTCGGTGTACTCCATCCTAACATGCATTGTCTCATACCGTAAACTATTCCGGCAGATTCCACGCTGCTCGGTCTCGTCCCGCTGCATTCTGCCGCCGTAACGATAACGGGGAACACGATGATGGGTGTGCCGTGTATTGGTCTGCCTTATGCATGTACGCTGCCAACGGTGGGAATACCGCGAGCATCGCGCGTGTTTTTTATCTGGGTGTTGCAGGGGCGTCTCGCTGTATTTGAGGGGCGAGGGGCTAAAGTGTGCGGCGTGCGGCGATTGGTGTTTTTCACCACGCGAATGGGAGACAGTACCATGCGAACATCACGGCAATCATCTTGGCTCGGTTTACTGGCCCTCCTCATTCTCACAGTCTTGCTCACCGCCTGTGGCGGTGCAACGGCGACGACCGTGCCCACCGTGCTTGTGTCAACCACAACCGGTGCCGCGACGGTCGCTTCCGGGGGCGCATCTCCCGCCTTGGGCGTGCCTGCAACGGTCGTACCGGCAACCATAGCCGTTACCGCTCCCCCCGCAAGCATGAGCGGCGCGCCAACTGCATCACGCCCTGCCACGAGCGCGACTGCCACATCTACCGCTGTACCCACCACAACGAGCATTCTCGCAGGGAGCATCGCTCCGGCGACGGGGGCATCGGGCGGGAGCGCGACTGCCGGCGCGACGCACGCGGCAACGGGCGTAACCCTGTTCACGATTGTTCCCGACCAGTCCGAAGCGTCCTACACCGTGAACGAGAAATTCGCCAACTTGCCATTTCCGAGTGACGCGGTGGGTAAGACGAATCAGGTTCAGGGACAAATTGCCCTCGGCCCGGATGGCAAGGTAGCGGATGGCGGCAAGATCACCGTAAACGTGATGTCCCTCACGAGCGACCGAATACAACGCGACAGCTTCATCCGCATGAACAGCCTGGAATCGAACAAGTACCCGGATGCGGTCCTCGTCATCACCGGCGCAGAGGGGTTGAACGGCCCGCTCTCCGGCACCCCCACGAACTTCAAACTCAATGGGCAGATGACGCTTCATGGTGTCACCAAGCCGCTAACGTTCGACACGATTGCCACGCTGACCGGCGACACGATCAACGGCACCGCGACCGTGGTTTTCAAAATGGGTGATTTCAATATTATGCCACCGCAGGTTGCCATCCTCACGACCTCGGACGTAGTGAAGCTGGAAATAAAGATCAACGCCAAGAAAGCAACATAGGGCGGTAGCTACCGGGCAACAGCCAAGACGGTCAGACGGGGGCGGGCACACATCATAGTGCCCGCCCCCGTTTTTTGTGCCCGTTGCCGCTCGATGGGGCGCACCCCTCCCCCGGCCCCTCCCCCTAGCCTGCGGCAGCGGGAGAGGCCGGGGGAGGGGTGATTCCGCCTTTCACCCGAACGAAGCATCGGGAATCGGGATTACTTGACCCCACTATGGAGAAAACTCGACATGAACTGCCGCTGAAAGATCAGGAAAACGATCAGCAGCGGCGCGACCACGAGCAGCGTGCCCGCCATGATGAGCGACCACTGCGCGCCGGTTTCGCCCAGCTGCGTCAGTTGGTTGAGGCCCACGGTGAGCGGGCGGTTCGCGTCCGAGTTCGTGACAATCAGCGGCCAGAGGAAGTCGCTCCAATGGAACGACACTGAGACGAGGGAAAAGGCGATAAAGGAGGCCCGCGCGTTCGGCAGGTAAACGTACCACAACGTCTGCCACCAGCGGCAGCCATCAATCACCGAGGCATCGTCGAGTTCCTGGGGGATCTGCGAAAAGGTCTGCCGCAGGAAAAACGTACCGAAGGCCGAGGCAAAAAAGGGGATCATCACCGCGAGCTTGGTATCAAAGATGCCGAGGTTGCGAATCGTCGTGTAATTCGGCACGATGAGCACGCTCGTGGGCACGAGAATCTGCATCAGGAGCAGCACAAAGACCACATCGCGTCCCGGAAAGCGCAACCGCGCGAAGGCGAACCCCGCGAGGCTGATCGTCACGAGTTGCACCGCGAGTACCCCGAAAACGATCACAAAGGTGTTCAGGTAGTACCGCGCGAAGGGGATGCGCGCGAACGCATCCGCGAAGTTGCGCCCCGTCAATGCCCCACCCCACCAGGGGGAGCCGCTCGCCACGCTCATCTCCGGCGGACGCAACGCCACCGCGATGCCCCAGAGCAGCGGCATCGCCCACGAAAGCGCGAGCAGAATCATCAGCGTCGTCCCCGCTATGCCACCAATCCGGCGGGCGAGGCCGCGCTGCCGCGTTGCGGCAACGGCGGGAATGCGCTTCACGTCGAGGGCATCGAGCAGCGCATCAGGGACGGTGGGAAGCGAAGGGGTGCCTTGTACCATGTGTGTTGCGCCTCCTATGCCGCGCGCCGCTCGGCAAGGGTGAAGTTTGCCACGGTGAAAACGAGCAACACCCCGACGAGAATCACGGTCATCGCGTTCGCCTCACCGAGGTTACGGAAGCGAAAGGCCGTCTCGTAGAGGTGGTACAGGAGCATGTTGCTCGCGTTGGTCGGGCCACCCTGCGTCATCACATAGAGTTGGTCTACCATCTGCATCGAGCCAACCACTGCAATCGTGGACACGAACAGCGTTGTCGGGGCGAGCAGCGGCACGGTGATGAACCGGAAGACCTGTGCCGCGCTCGCGCCATCAAGCATCGCCGCCTCGAACACCTCCCCAGAGAGGTTTTGCAGCCCCGCGAGGTAAAACAGCATGAAGTAGCCGGTCTGCTTCCAGATCGCCATGACGATCAGCGCCGGAAGCACGAAATGCGTGTCACCTAGCCAGTTGGGCGGCGCATGTACCCCGACCGCACGCAACCACTGGTTGAACAGGCCGAAGTTTGGCGTATAGAGAAAGAGCCAGATCGTCGCCGCACTGACCAGCGGCAATACCGTAGGATAAAAAAAGGCGGAGCGCAGCACGGAGATGCCGCGCATTTTCCGGTTCACGTAGAGTGCGAGCAGGAGCGAAAGCAGCACCGACAGCGGCACGGTACCAAGGATGAACACGAGCGTATTCGCAAGCACCTGCCGGAATACGTCGTCGCCGAAAAGATTCGCGTAGTTGCCGAAACCCACGAAACGCGGCACGCGCACCGCTTGATTCTGCTTGTAGAGGCTATCGTGCAGCGTGAGCGCGAGCGGGTACAGCGTGAACGCCGCCACCCCGACTGCTGTCGGTAGCACGAGCAACCAGGGCAGGAGCGGTGAATGCCGTCGCATGTCTCTCCCCCATCTCGTCGGTCGCGTCGGTGACATGGCGCACCGGGCAATAGACCGCGCAACGAGCGATAGCGGCAATAGCTACCACTCGATGTGGGTCGCTCGGTACGCAGCCGTTCCAGTTTAGCGGAACTGCTTGAGGATATTGTCCACGTTCTTCTGGGCGTCGTCCATCGCCTGCTGCGGCGTCTTCTTACCCGTGAGGGCGGCTTGGAGTTCATCGCCGAACACCTTCTGCACCTGCGGGCCACTGTGCGTGGCGAACTCCTTGTCGGCGTACTGCAACTGGTCACGCGCGACGGTCACCTGGGGCACCTTTGCGGCGTAGTCCTTGAGCGCCGGCTGCTCCCACGCACTCTTGCGTGCCGCGACGTACCCGGAGTCTATCGTCCAGCGCGCTTCCAGTTCGGGCGAAGACATGTACTGGATGAACTTGAAAGCGGCCTGTTGCTTTTCCTTCGGCGTCTTTTTGAAGAGGTAAAAGTTGCCGCCGCCCGTGGGCGCCCCCGGCCCCTTCAGCCCTGGCAGATAGCCAACGCCGAGTTGGAACTTGCCCGCCGATTGCTTCACGATGTCCGTCAGTGACCCCGTGGTATGCCACGCAATCGCGGTCTTGCCCCCAATGAGGTCTGCCGGTGTCGTCGCCCAGACCACGATGCTGTTCGGCCCGACCTTGTCCGTCGTGCCCAGGTTGACCCATGCCTGCAACGCCTGTACCACGACGGGGTCATTGAGGTAAACCTTATTGCCGGAAGGGTCTACGTAGTTTTTGCCATTGCCAATCGTCATGCCCTGAAAGACCCAGTACGGGAAGCCGTCGGAAGGAATCTCGACACCCCAGCGGGAGCCGTCCGGCTTGACGAGTTTTTTGGCGGCGTCCACCATGTCCGCCCACTTCTGCGGCGGCTGGTCGGGGTTCAGGCCCACCTGCATGAAGAGGTCTTTGTTGTAGTACATCACGGGCGTGCTGCGCTGGAACGGGATACCGTAGATGTCGTTGCCGTCCTTCGAGTTGAGCATGAAGGCCGGGTAGAAGTCATTGATGTAGGCATCCTGCCCCTTGAGGTAGTCCGTGAACGGCAGGATGTAATCGGCGTCTTTGAGCGCGTACAGGTCGGTGGAGAGAAGCACCGCCGTCTCCGGGGGTTGCCCGCCGCCGTCAATCGTGGTCTGAATCTTCGTGGTCACGTCGGTGTAGCCACCGATGTAGGTCGGTGTCACCTTGACGCCGTTGTTCTGCTTGTTGAACTCATCCACGTAGCCGTTCACGGTGGGCACAATCGGGCCACTGGCGGCGGAGGGAAAGAAGAACGAGATTTCCACCGTGCTCCCCGTGCTGCTCACCGCAGCGGGCGCTTTCGTCGCACTCCCGGCGGCAGTGGTCGCGGTGCTCGTCGCCGCCACGGTCACGGCGGTGATTGCCGCAGCAGTGGTGGGCGCAGGGGGGGCGGCGACCGTGGCGGCTGCCGCAACCGTGGGGGCAACGGACGCGGCGGCAGCGTTCACCGAGGGCGCGAGTTGCGTGGCAGCGGCGGCAACCGTGGGAACGGCGGCGGTGGTCGTCGCGACCGCATCACCACAGGCGGCGAGCAACGCGGTAACGACGCTCCCCGCACCGGCGGCAAGGATCGCGCGCCGTGACATCATGCGTTTCGTGCTCTGTTGCTCCGTCATACTCGACATCCCTCCATCTTGCTGATCGCTCATCTGCCCCGCGTATGATGTTCGTTGCGCGGCACGCGGCCATTATCACGCCAACATGCAGGGTACCGGATATTCATGCGCTCCGTGTGAGCGGAATGTAAGCGCACCGATGCACGCGCAAAAAACCGCTTGTAACCAGGAGCGCACTTCCCGCATCGGTCAATGATCGCAGTGGAAGGGGCAACCGACGAAACCTGCCGGAGCGATACAGCGGGATATGCCACGGATGTTCCGCTCCGTTATTCTGGCTTGACTGGCTTGACTGTGTGGAGAGCCGTTCAGTCGCTTCCGGTAATGCGTATGTGGAGGAGTTGCCACGCGAAGCGCGTGTACATTGCGAGACAGAGAACGGCGGTGATGACACACGCGAGCGCGAGCGCGAACCGCACTTCCACCGCCAGTGGTAACACGACGGCGAGCATCTCCGTGAGCAGGAACACGACCGCCGTGCCTAGATACGCCGTGCGCCGCCGGGCAAAGGTCAACACCGTGAGAACACCAACGAACATCCCGCAAACTTCCGGCAAGAACCGTTCGGCGTACCCGCCCGTGATGGTGCTGTTGATCGCTACATCCATCATCACGCCCGTCAGGAAAACCAGCACCGGTATCGCAACCAGCGGCCACATTGCCGCCCCGTCCCGCGTCTGCCTCATCCACATACTCCCAATCCAGCTTGCTGATACGGCGCCATTGCCCGCTACGCATCCGTCTATGTTCACTATAACAGCGCACATCACCATAATGTGACGCCAGGTGACGCTCAAACCGGTGAATGCGCTGCGGCGGATGGCGCAGACAGAAACGCATCCGCTCTCCCATCGGCGGTGTACCGATGAGAGGGCGGATGAAATGGAGAGGAAAGATGGCGCTTATTGGCCGGTCTGGGCGAAACCCTGACGCTGCGCCGATTCTTTCGCGGTCTGCGTCGCCGTCTGCTGTACATCTTGCGCGACCTGCTGCACCTTCTGGAAGGTGTCCTGCGCCTTTGCCTGCACCTGTCCGACGAGGTTATCGCGTGTTTCGCCAAAGGCGCGGTCCTCTACCGGCGTACCGGGGAGCGCGAGACCGGCGGCAAGACCGAGCGCCACCGCAACCGCACCGATGATGAGCGGGTTTTCCTGCAATGTCTGCTGAAAGCCGCCCTGCGCCTGCCCGACCGTTCCCTGCGCGCGGTCGGCCAGTGTGCTCACGCTATCAGTCGCCTGACCCGCGAATGTGTTCACGCTATCGAGGGCCTGGCCCGTGATCGCGCCCACGCGGTCGCCTGCCTGGTCTTTGAGATCGCTCACGCGGTCGGTCGCGCTTCCGGCAAGCTGCCCCACGCGCTCCTTCGCGCTCCCCGCAACGTTGCCGAGCGCATCGAGCGGCGATGACGACGAATCATCGCCGCTGCCGCCACCGTACGTCGTGCCACGAGAAGCGGCGCTCATCGTGCTGCCGCCACCGTTCTGGCGGTTGGCGATGAGCAAACCCAGTCCCAACCCCACGAGTGCGGTCGGTACCGGGTTCGCTTTCATCACGTCGAGGATGCTGTTACTCGAACCCGTCATTCCACTGCGATTGCCTGATTGGCTCGTCATTGCGCTCATACGGTTGCCTACCTCATCTTTCATTGTGCTGACCCGGTCGGTCGCGTCGTCGGCGAACTGCCCCACGCGCTCCTTGACAGTGCCCGCGACATTACCAAGCGTATCGCCCACCGAGGAGGAATCATCGGCGCCGTATGTCGGGCCACGATACCCGGTATTCGTCGTACTGCTCCCGCTCCCGCCACTGCGGCGGTTGGCGATGAACCATCCGAGACCGAGGCCGGCAAGGGCGGTCGGCACGGGGTTTGCCTGAATCGTGTCGAGCAGGGTGTTCCCCGATCCCCGCATCCCACTCATGCTGCCGGTGACACTGCTGACCATTGTCTCTACCCGGCCAATAGTCGCGTCATGCACCTGCGACTTGACGTCCTCGACGCGCTCGGTGATCGCATCCTGCACCTGACCCTTCGCGTCTTCGATGTGCTCCTGGACGACTTCCTGAACGTGCTCCTTGACCTCTTCCACGCGCGCCTGCACAGCTTCCTGCACCTGCGCCTTGATGACTTCCGGGTTCAGCTTCTGCTGAATAGCGTCAATCGTGGTGCTCATCTCGGAACGGGTCTGTACAATCTCTCCCCGGATTTCTTCGGGGCTTTCTTCATGTTCGTCACTGGGGCGGTACTCACTCATCGCACCTGCTCCTTGATGAACTGCTGGTCTTCCTTCAGGGTCTGCATCGTCTGCTCCGGCATCATGCGCGTCTTTTTCAGCTTGTTGAGGCCCTGCATGATGAGAATGCCGCCGGCCGCCAGCACGATCACCGTGACGAGAAGCGCGGCGAGCCACAACGGCAACCCCACGGTATGCAGAATGATGATGAGCGTGGCGATCAGCGCGAAAAAGCCGGCATACGCAATGAACCCACCGGCGGCGATGTACGCCACATCTTTCCCGACAGCGGAGGCGGTCGCGGTCAGCTCCGTTTTGGCGAGCTGGATTTCCTTCCGTACCAGGGTACTCATCTCGCGGGCGAGATCGCCGAACAACTCGCCCAGAGAACGGTCGGGTTGCGTCATGTTGTGAGACATCAGGTTGTCTCCGTGTTCCGTGCGGTGTCACCGGTGCCTGGGCGCACCGACTGGCCCGTGGAGGATGTTGGCGTGGTTGTACCCGTCGTACCCGTGCCGCCAGTTGCACCCGTGGCGCCGGTCGTCCCCGTAGCGCCTGCCTGATGCGGCACCGCACCTCGGCGTAGTGCGTCGAGCCGATCCGCATCTTCCGTGCGCCCGGTATTCGCGCCGCTCGTGTTCGCACCACTCGTGGCCCCTGTTGCGGCCCCTGATGAGGTCATGCGAATCGCGGACGAGCCGGTGCCGGACGTGGAGGAAGGGGCAGGCGCGGGCGTGCCCGATGGAGACGGTATAGACGACGCGGAGGGAGCTGTGGTACCCGGTGTACCCATCGTCGGCGTGCCGGACGAACTGGCGGCGCCTGCCATGCCGGTCATCGGCGGACGAGATGCGCCGGACGTGCTCGGCGCGGTAGTCGCGGGCAACGCGGCGGGTGTGGGAGGTGTCGCGGGCCTGTTGCTCGTGGCAGACGGGCGCGACGCGGCGGGCTGGCTCATGCCCATGTTGCCGGTCATGCCATCGGCGGGCCGCTGGCCGGAGCTTTTCAGAAAGCGCGCGCCAAGTACGCCGAGTACGAACGCATCACCGAGAAAGACGGCGGGTTGTTCACGCGCATACGACTCAAGGTCCGACATCAATGCGTTGATGTCGCGCTCATCGAGGTGCTTCGCAAGAGCCTCGACCTGTTCCGCGGCCTGATGCACGTACTGCCCGAAGAACCCCGCCCCTTCCGACTTGTCCAGTTGTTCCCCGGCCTGATTCAGGGTATCCGCAAGGGTATTCAGGCTGGCGGTGGCGCGGTCCTTCTGCGAGCCGAGCGTGCTCGTAGCGGTCTGCTTTACCTGATCCGCTGCCGTCCCCGCCACCTGCTGCGCCTGATCTTTGAGGTCCTGGGCCGCCTGCCCGGCCTGCTGCTTCATGGCCTCCGGGTCAACCTGCGTCGGGCTGTTCGTGGCGTTGTTCGTGGTGCTGCCACTCGCGGATTGCGCCGGGTTGTTCGTGGCATTGTTACCCGAAGACTGCGTGGAAGTATTCGCGGTGTTGCCGCTCGAAGACCGTGGTGACGTGGACATCCCTGATGCTCCTTTCCGAACAAATCATCATCTGATAGCTCATAATGCAAAATGGATGCCAGAAGTAATGCGCAATGCCTATGTAGAGAGAAAACTACCGGGCTGGTATCGTATGAGTTGCATGGTTTCCCAAACTGAGTGATGCGACGAGGCCACGAAAAGCGAGGTACACCGGGCAGCGTGTGCCGGTGTGCCCGAGCCAAAGCGGTCATGAGAGGTATGGAGCCGTCAGGGTCAGGGTATCTCGATCACGACGTTGCGCCGCTCCACCGTCACCACGTACGACTCCGCGACATAGGGGCCGGGCTCGAGACCGGGCGTGGGCGGGGCTGTTACCGGAGCGGCAGGCGCATCAGCCTCCGGCTCAACCGTGACGGCGTACTGGCGCACGCGCACTTTCGCGGGATCAAACCATGACTGCCCGGTGCGCACATCGAACTCCCAGCCGTGCCAGGGGCAACGGAGGATTTCACCGGCACGGCTGAATTCGTACGCCCCCGGCACGTCGGCGGTGAGAAAGCTCGCCAGACGCCCCATGCAGAGCGGCCCTCCCTGATGGGGGCAACTATTCCGCAGGGCGAAAAACTCGCCACCGAGGTTGAACACCCCGATGCTCCGCCCCGCGACTGCCACGATCTTGCGCTCACCGGACGGGATTTCGTTTACCGTTGCCACGATGTGTTTAATGGCGTCTGCCCTCCTTGCGGCAGAGAAACCTACGGTTCCCCCGGCTACGCTAGCCCGTACAGTTGCTTCGCGTTGTCCGCCATGAATGCCTGCTCGGTATCTGGGGGCAGGCGCACGGGAAAGGCATGGTCGGGGGCGTCGAAGTCCCAGTGCGGGTAATCGGTGGCGAACATCAGGTGACCGGGCATGTTCAGGTGGTTGAGCAGTTGGTTGAAATGCTCCGGCTTGTGCGGCTCTTCCATCGGCTGCGTCGTCAGCCAGATATGCTGGCGGATCTGCTCCGACGGGGAGCGGCGCATCTCCGGCACTTCCGCGCGGAGCTTTTTCCACGCCGCGTCGAGCCGCCACATTAGCGGCGCGAGCCACGCGAACCCGCCTTCGATCAACACGATCTTCAGATTCGGGAATCGCTCGAACACGCCTTCACAGACGAAGCTGGCAACTTGCGCCTGAAAGACCTGCGAGGTGCCACCGTGGTCTTCGAGGTAGTACGACGGCCACCCTCCGCCTGTGTAGGGATTGCCACCAAAACCGCCGAAGTGAATGCCGATGGGCAGGCCATGCCGCTCCGCTGCCTCATAAATCTTCCAGAACCGCCGCTTGCCCAGGGGGTCGTGGGTGCGGATGAGCATAATCACCTGCACGAAGCGCGGGTCGCCCGCCACGCGTTCAATCTCCGCCGCCGACAGGTCGCCGTCTTCGTACGGCACCACGATGGAACCGCGCAGGCGTGGCTCCGGTTCCAGCCACTCCGCGATTTGCCAGTCATTCACCGCGTGTGAGAGGGCGGCGTTGTACTCCACATACGGCCCCTGACCGATAAAGATCGGGTTGCAGATGCCGTACTCCATGTCCCACGCATCGAGCAACTGCTGTTGCAAAAAGGGCAGATCGGACCCCGGAGGCAGGCCGGAGGGTGGCCATGCGTCCGTGCGGGCCGCGTTGAGGTTGGCACGCGGGTAGGTGCCGCCCGTATACCCGCGCAAGCCGAATTGCCGGTGATATTCCCGCCACCGCGCGGACAGGTACGGGTACAATGCCTGATCGGATGTGGCAGCATTGTGAATATCGCCATCCACGACGCGCACTTTCGCCCGCGCACGCGTCACTTCTCGCGTCAATGTCTGTGCCATCGGTGCCTCCTTCAGCAAGCGAAATAATGTGCGGTCGCCAGTTGCCGGTTACGCACTAAAGCCGATACCACGCCCGCGCGTTTTCCGCCATCACTTTGCGCAACACGGGTTCCGGCAGGGCATCGGCGGGAAAAGCCGCGTCGGGGCTATCGAACTGCCAGTGCGGGTAGTCGGTCGAGAACAGTAGCAAGTCATCGGAGCCGATCTGGTCGAGGATTTCCGCGAACTGCGCGCTGTTCGGTGGCGCATCGAGCGGTTGTGTGGTGAAGCGCACATGCTCGCGGATGTATGCGGAAGGCGGCTGGCGCACCCAGGGCACTTCCCGCCGCAACCCCTTCCACTCCTTGTCGAACCGCCACATCAGCGATGGGAGCCAGGTAAACCCGCCCTCGATCACCGTCACGCGCAGGGTCGGGAAGCGTGCGAACACGCCTTCCACGATCATGCTGACGAGTTGCGACTGAAAGATTTGCGCCATCACGCTATACTCTTCTAGGTACGTGGAAGGCCACCCAGCGGAGGATGGCGGCGTGCCCGGTGCACCACCATACTGAATGCCGATGGCAAGATCGTGCCGCGCGGCGGCTTCGTAGAGCGGGTGATACCGCCGGTTGCCGTATGGTTCGCGCGAATGCACGGGCAGGGAGACCTGCACAAAACCGGGGTGATTGCCGACGCGCTCGATCTCCCGCGCCGCCATTTCCGGGTACTGCGCCGCTACCAGGAGCGAAGCGCGCAGGCGTGTGTCCTTTTCCAACCACTCCGCGATGTGCCAGTCATTTACCGCGCTGGCGAGGGCGGCGGCGGCATCGGGGTTATGCACGCTCTCAAGGGCATAGGCACAGTTGAGAATCGCGTACTCCACACCCCAGGGATCGAGCGATTGCGCCTGCACCACCGCGAGGCTCGTGCCCGGTTCCGGGCCGGTCGCCTGCCGCAGGTCGGGACGCACCGAGGTAGGCACGTTTTTCGGATACGGGTTTTCGGGCGGGCCGCGAAAGGCGGACTGCGTCATGTACTCCTGCCAGACCGCCGACAGGTACGGAAAGAGCGCTTGCGCGGAGGGCACAATGCTATGTACATCGCAATCAATGATTGCATGCCTCGCACGATTCATTGCCGGTGGGTCCGCTTGCGTCTCGATCATTCCGGCTCCCGTCCCCAAAATGATGTGGGCATCCGATAGGAGATAGCTACCGCAAGGAGCGCGCCGCGAGCCGCGAATGGGCGTCGCACGTCGAACATCGTACCGGACGAGCATGTGTTGCGGTTGCGAACGTCTTCCAGTATACAATTCACGCGCAGTCATCGTCAAATGGTCGAGACTCCCGTTCGGCCCCCTCATATAGCCTGCCAAAACTCTGGAATGTATGGGAAAGGCATTTTATGCAGATCGAACCGCTCGTTGACCACCTCGATCTTGTGCCGACCATCGCCGCGTGGCACTGGCAGGAGTGGGGAACTACCGCAATGGAGGGCGACGCCACACGGCGGGCGGAGAAGCTGCGCATCCGCCTGCACCGGGACCGCGTGCCCGTGATGTATGTTGCCCTTGATACCAATGATGGAAGGGTACCGCTTGGCACGAGCGCTCTCGTGGAAAGTGATATGGACACGCACCTCGAACTTTCGCCCTGGCTCGCCAACGTCTATGTCACGCCACCGGCGCGGGGGCGGGGGATTGCCCGCGCCCTCGTGCAGCACGCGATGAATCAGGCCGCCGCGTTGCGACTCTCGCGGCTCTACCTGTATACCCATACCGCACGCGGGCTATACGAAAAGCTCGGATGGTACGTGATCGGAGAGGAGCCGTACGAGGGGCACCACGTCACGATCATGGGATACGACGTTCCCCACGCATAAATACGTGCGGGGTGACGGAGACAGAATTGGCCCATTCGATGTCTACTACACGTTTTCAGGGCGTTATCAGGTAGTGGAACCGACGAGTGGTATCATTGTTTCTGTACGAACCGGCCCGGTATGTAGGTGGATGATGATGGTTTCTCTGCGTCCGCCCACCCGCGCTCGGTACTCCGTGTCACGCGGACGCCGTGACTTAATGAAACGTAATAGCAAGGCGGTCTAGGGATGGCACTTCTGCTCAGCGTACTTTTCAAGGTACTCTTCGCAGCGCAAATCGCGATCATTGCGCGGTCGCTCTATTCGTGGATTGACCCCGCCGGCAGAACGCCGATTGGGGCGATCCTTTTCAAGCTCACCGACCCGATCCTCGTGCCGATCCGTCGCTTCATGCCCGCGACGGGTGGCATTGATTTTTCGCCGATGGCCGCGCTGCTGATCATTATCCTGCTGCAACGGCTGCTCGGTAGCGTCGCGGGTGGGGGTTAAAGCGTACTGCTTCGGTGAAACGGACGGAAAGCGATGGTGAGGCGGGCGAGAAATTTCTCGCCCGCCTCACCACGTTGTTCTGCCCCGATCAGTCCCGATGCAGTGCCGTGTAGACCTGCTCGGCATTGATCGGTACAGAAGTAAACCGCTTGCCCGTCGCGGCCTTCATCGCGTTGGCGATGGTTGCCGGGCCGGGGATGATCGGCGGCTCACCGACGATGCGTGCGCCAAATGGGCCGTCCGGCGCCGGGACTTCCACCAGAATCGTTTCGATCTGCGGCACCTGCGTCGAGGCAGGGAGCGCGTAATCCAGAAACGAGCCGGTCAGCAGCTGACCGTTCTCATCGTACATCATCTGCTCAAAGAGCGCGAAACCGAGGCCCTGCACCGCGCCGCCCTGTATCTGGCCGATCACGGCAGCCGGGTTCAGCGCGTGCCCGACATCCTGCACAGCGACGTAATGCAGAATCGCCACCTCGCCCGTTTCCGGGTCCACCCGCAGGTGCGCGAGGTGCGCGGCGAAGCCCGCCGCGATCACCGACTGCGCGCTCGCACCGTTGCCCCAGATCGGCTTGTACTTGCTCGTGCTCATCTTGGCCACGTCCTGAAGCGTGACCTTACGATCCGGGACGCCCTTCACCTGCACGTTCTCGCCGACGATTTCCAGGTCTTCCACGGAGGCTTCCAGTTCCTGCGCGACGATGGCGAGGGCCTGCTTGCGGGCTTCGTTCGCCGCTTCGAGCACCGCCTTGCCCACCGTGTAGGTGATCTGGCTGCCGCCGCTGCCGGGGGAGTGCGGCGCGGCCTCGGTATCGCCCAGCACGACGCGCACCTTGTCCGCCGAGATGCCAAACGCTTCGGCGGCGATCATCGCAAACGTTGTCGTTTGTCCTGTCAGGTCCACCGCGCCCACGCTGATCGTCAGGGTGCCACCGGGGTCCATCCGGCAGGCGGCAGCAGCCGGGCCACGTCCGCCCGGCCAGCCGCCCGCCCCGATGCCGACGCCTTCGTTTGCCGGGAGGTTGTGCCGGTTTTGCCAGAGCGGATGCGCTTTCAGTTTTTCGAGGCACTCCACAAAGCCGATCTTCGGCCACGCGTTGCCGTCCGGCCAGAGATCGCCTTCCACGATGGCGTTTTTCAGACGGAAGTCGAGCGCGTCCATGCCGAGCTTGTCCGCGAGGTCGTCCATCTGCGATTCAATCGCGAAGCTGGCGTGGGGCGCGCCCGGTGCGCGGTATGCCCCGACGCCGGGCTTGTTCGTCACTACCTCGTACCCGCGAATATCGAGGTTCGGAAAGCGGTAGACCCCACCGAGCAGCAGGCAGGCGATGCCGAGCGCCGAACCGGAGTACGCGCCCGTGTCGAAGACCACGCGGGCCTGCATGGCGGTCAGCGTGCCGTCCTGCTTCGCGCCGGTCTTGCACTCGATCACGGCGTACGGCGATGGGTTCGCGGCGAGGAAGTCCTCACTGCGGGTGTACTGGAGATGAATGGGCCGGTTGACCTTTTTCACCAGCGAGGCGACGAATGGCTCAAGCACCACGTACTTCGCGCCGAAACCGCCGCCCACCGTCATCGCCACGCAGCGCACCTGATTCGATTGCAGGCCGAGCGCTTTCGCCACCTCATCCCGCGTCATGAACTGCGCCTGCGTGCTCGTGTAGACGGTGACGCCATTGGTCGAGGGGTCGGGCGCGACCACGCACGACTGCGTTTCCAGATACCCCTGATGCACCCCGGCGATTTTGTACGTGTCCTCCACGATCATATCCGCCTCGCGGAACCCCTGCTCCACGTCGCCCCGCTTGAAGTGCAGCGTGTTCGAGACGTTGTCGTGCAGGTCTTCGTGTTCCTCCTCGTCTTCCGAGGCGGCAACGGCGGCGTGCAAATCCTGTTCCTGCGCGCCCGCCGCCAGATGCTCGCGCACACGCGGGGCGCCGTCCTGCATCCCGCTGACCGGGTCAACGACTGCCGCGCTCGGCTCATACGAGACCATCACCGCAGCGGCGGCGTCCTCGGCCTGCGCTTCCGTTCGGCCCAGCGCCACCGCGACGGGCTGCCCCGCGAAGACCACATGGCCGTTTGCGAGAAAATTGAGCCGACGCGACCCCGATTCCGAACCCTTCAGCGTGCCTTCGAGGTCTTGCGCGGTGAAGACCCCGGCGACGCCGGGCATCTGCCGGGCAGCCGTGGTGTCAATCGCGACGATCTTCGCGCTCGCATGGGGGCTGAGCACGAGGCGCGCGTAGAGCATCCCGGGGAGCCGGATGTCCCCGGCGTACTGCGCGTGCCCCGTCAGCTTCTCCGGGCCGTCACGGCGCAGTATCTCCGTGCCAACCGCGATTGTTTGAGCCATCGTGTCTTCCCCTCCTGAATATTGTTCCAACCGTGAAAGCGTATCGGCAGTACGGGGCAGCAGGTTACGCGCGTGGCCCGCCCCTGTCCGCCTTCACCTGTATAGTACTCGGTGTCGGGGCAAGAAAGCGAGACCCGCACGGGCGATCATCGTGAGGCCACGACATCCCGGCTCGGTAATGGTGGCCCGGAAGTGAGGAGTGAGGCAGATGGAGCAGATTTTCTCCCTCGCAGGCAAGGTCGCGTTCGTCACGGAAGCACAGCCGGAGGACGGATTGGGCATCGCACGGATGCTCGCGGAGGCGGGCGCGGACCTCGCCATTACCGCGCCCGACCCCGCGTTGCTCGCGCCGGTAGTGACGGAAATAACGGCGCTCGGTCGGGTCTGTCGGCCCTACCCGCTCGATTTCCGCGACCTCCGCAGTGTGCAGGCGGCGGTTGACGGGGCAATTGCCGATTTCGGACGCATTGACGTGCTGGTCAATAACGTGGGGTACAACGTGCCGTCGTGGGCGCAAGACGTGACGCCGGAGGAGTGGGAGCGGATCGTGCAGGTCAACATGACCGGGCCATTCTTTTGCGCGCAGGCCGTGGGGCGGTTCATGGTCGCGGCCCACTCCGGGCGAATCATCAATGTGGGCACGCACACTGCCGTCAAGGCCAATGTGCGCCGCACGGCGTACGGTGCGGCGCGTGCCGGGATGGTGCAATGGACGCGCAACCTCGCGCTGGAATGGGCGGCGCACGGCATCACCGTGAATGCCGTGGCACCCGCGTACATTAAGCCGTACAACCTCGCGGCACACCCGGAGATGTATGGCGAACTGCGGGCGCGCATCCCGCTCAGCCGCTTCGCGTCGGAGGGTGAAGTCGCCGCCGCTGTACGGTTCCTCGCTTCCGACGCCGCCGCGTTTATTACCGGGCAGGTACTCGTCGTGGATGGCGGCCTCAGTCTTTGAATCCTTCCCTCTTTCGCACGGGTTTGCCGCAGCCCTCGCACCCGCCGCGCCTGCCCACAGAAAACCCGCAGGTCGTCGGTGGTGTGCCGACGACCTGCGGGTGCGATCAGGAGGGAGACGGGCGGACTGCCCGGCAACGCTTAGAGTTGCGCGTTCATCACCACGTTCGCCGTGACAAACAGTGCCGCAAAGCGCACGTTTCCCCCGTCTCCCCCCGCCTGCACCGCCGCCGGGATGTACCCCTGTGCCGTCAGGTCATTAAAGGCCTGCTGGTACTGCGCGCTCGTCAGGTTGTGCCGCGCCTCGTACGCGCCAATCGAGTCGTTGCGGAACACCGACGTGATCTGGTGGTCGCCGGAAACCTCAAACGCGCTGGGACGGTACCCCGCACTCGTCAACTGGTCGAACTGCGTCTGGTAGGCGTCCGCCGTGTCCAGCGTGCGGTAGACCCACCCCACATTGCCCGTGTTCTTGCTCCACACCGCCGCGTAGCGTCGGTCACTCGGGTTGCCGTAGAGCGCGACCGAACGGGGGATCAGCCCCTGCACCCGTGCCTGCTGCATCTGCTGCTCGAAGTCGGCAGTGGTCAGACCATGGCGGGCAACCCATGGCGCGGCGATCCCCTGCTCGAACACGGCGGCAAAGCGGGCATTGTTCGCCGGGCCGGTCGCGGACAGGGTGATCGGCACGAACCCGGCAGCGGTGGCGCTATCGAAGGCGACCTGGTAGCCGGTGGCGTCTACCCCATGCACGGCGCGAAAGGCGGGGGCGGGACGCTGCACCCAGACGGCAGCGTAGCGGGGATCATTCGGGTTGGCATAGATGCCGATGGAGAGGAGGTAGTAACCTTGTGCGGTGAGAGCGTTGAACCGCGCCTGATGGGTGGCGCCGTTGACATCGTGGTAGGCTTCAAAGGGCACGGCGGCACTGGCGCGATCACTGGCAGTGCCGAAAAGCGGGAGACCGGAAGCGGCGAGACCGAGGCCGAGGGCGCCACCGGCGGCGAACTTGAGTAACGAGCGGCGCGAGAGAGAAAGTGTTTGAGTATTCATGGGATTCCTCCTGAGAAGTAAGACCATCGGTGTCTTCAGCATCCCAGTGACGCATCGGTGCGGCGGTTGTAAAGGGAACGTGGAGGGGTATTGGCGGGTTCCGGTTTGCGTGGTGACGAAAAAATTACCGGGTGAGTGACAAACACGTAATCGCATGAGAGTGCGTTCAGTAGTATACGGACGCGCGCAAGGAGACGGAAGGGACGGGCCAAGCCTTGTAGTATTCCCACCATACATCTGCGTTTGCGATCATCGTACCCAACTCTTGCTGAGGATGCGTCCGATGGAGACCCGATGAACCTTGTGCCTTGGCCGAAACATGTAGATGACCTCCTGGAAGCACTCGCCGCCCCTCCACGCCTCGTGGCCCACCTGATGCTCGTGCAGCAGGTAGCCATCGCACTTACGCAGGCGTTGGAACAGACATGGCCCGGTCTCCCATATGACCGTCAAGCCGTGCTCCTGGGAGCAGCGACACATGACATCGGCAAAACGATCCATCGCCAGGAACTCCGGCAGCCCGGACACCGGCACGAAGAGGCGGGGGTCTCACTCCTGCTGCAATACGGCTTCTCGCCGGAGCAAGCGCGATTCGCCCGCACCCATGCGCAGTGGCGTCAAGACCCGACGCCGACCTTCGAGGACCTTCTGGTCGCGCTCGCCGACACAACTTGGAAGGGGAAGCGGGGCGCGGAACTTGAAGACGCACTCGTGCAGCAAATCGCACGCCTCAGAGCGGAAGAACCGTGGGCAATTTACCTGGCGCTCGATAAGATCGTGCAGGCGATCACGCGGGATGCCGATACTCGTTTGGCCTGGCACACTCGGCATCCGGCATAGAATCGCGCAGGTGCGTGTTGCGACGCATTGAGGCTTGGGCGGGTAGCCGGACAGCAACAATCAGCGAGGAAGGGTGCAATGGCAGTACCGATGCGTTTGGAAGGGTTCAGCATTCGCGTGAGTGATGTCGCCCGCTCGGTCGCCTTCTACCGCGACCAACTGGGGTTTGTCGTGGAGCAGGAACATGGCACGGCGTTCGCCCTGCTGCGGTTGGGCGAGGCAACGATTGGCCTCCTGCATGGCGACCTGTCGCGCTGGCCCGAGGAGGCACGCAATCAGATGCATATCGAACTGACCACGGACGATCTCGAAGGGTTATACGCCGAGTTACAGGCGAAGGGCGTGCAATTTACCGAACCACCCCACGACGCGCCGTGGGAGCGGGCGATGGCAACGCGTGACCCTGACGGCTACCGCGTGGAGATCGCGCAGGGGCGGCGGGGGCAGAACCCACCGGCGTAACTGCGGTCGTGTAAGTGTGCGTCAGGAGTGGCAAGCGATAGTCATTACCGCGCGGTGCAACTTGCCCATCAATCCGTGGGGGCGGCAACCGACGCGGGTCTGGTGTGGCTCGTTGTCAATACGCGCACCTCATCGGGAAGAACGTCAACGAGCGCGACCGTGCGCTCCCCCCGCATGAACTCAACGGCCGCACTGCCATCGGGGTGCAGGTCAATGACCGCCCCTTGATCGCCCGGTTGGAGGTGGGGATCGCCGTACAGGTCGGAGAACCATATGCGCTCCGACACGATGGGTGTAACCAGTTCCACTGTATCGAATTCGTGCAGGGTGATTGCCATCTGTGCCCCCTATTCGTCCGGGTGCGCCGTGAGCAAGCGCGGAAAGTCCATACCGTGATCGAACTGCCATACCGTGCGTACCGTGCGAATTGCGCCATCGGGAAGCGTGAGCGGCCCCACGACGATGTAGCGCGAGCCATGTGGCGATAATTGTACCCGCTCAACAGGATGAGCGTGTCCGTGGGCGATGAGGACGGCACGAAGATCGTCGGGACGGTCGCTGCTGAATCCATGGGCGAGGAAAAAGCGCGCCTTTGGGCCGCCTGCCGGGTGAGTCACATTGAGCAGGTATCCGGCGAGCTTCCCATCCTCAACAACAGTCCTGTCCGCGTTCGGCAGGCGCGCGGGGAGATTGTCAGACATTGCCGTCGCCGGATGCCGAGCGATTGTTGGGGGATTGACGACTGACGCCCGCAACACGGAAATGTTGATAGTCCACCGATGTTTCCCTACTCATTCTGAAGTTGACCGGCGCGTGAGAAAGGTATGATCGCGCGCGATGATGACGGCCATCAGCGCGATGGCGAGCAGGGACATGCCGGTAATCGTGGCAGTGGGACCGACGGCGGAACTGAGCAGGCCGATAAAGAGGATGCCGAAGGGAGAGGCGCCAATCGCCATCGCCAGTAAGCCCATCGCCCTCGCTCGCAGATGTGCCTCCACATTGTTGAGGATCAGCCCCGCCTGCATGCCGCCAAACATGCCGGAACAAAGGCCGAGCGCGATCTGCGTGGCGTATGAGAAGGCGAAGACGCGAGAGACCACGAGCACGATCACGAACAGACTAACGCCAAACGCGCCCGCGACAAAGAGCAGGCGTTGCCGCACGCGATGTGCGTGCCGGGTCAGCACCGCGCCGACCACGATTGCGCCGATACCGTCCGCGCCCGCGAGTAAGCCAAGCTGTGTTGGCCCGACATGGAGCAAATCGCGCCCGATCACGGGGAGCATCTGCTGGTAGGGAAACACGAGCAGGTTCATCACCAGCGTAATCAGCAGCACGTTGAGCACGATCGGCGTGCGCAGGGCAATCGTCAGGCCATCGCGCACGGAGATCGGCAAGCGCACGCTCCGCGCCGATTGCTCGGGCGGCGTCGCCTCAAGCTGGCGGCGCAACCGCAGCACCGCCAGGCAGTTGCAGGCGTAGACGATAGCCAGCCAGCCGTAACAGAGGGCAGGCTTCCCGGTTGCCAGCAGCAGGCCACTGACCAGCGCCGCCACGATCTTGTTGCCCTGCATGGACATGGATTCGAGCGAGAGCGCACTGACCACGCGCTCGCGCGCGTGCAACTCCGCGATCAACGCCCGACGGGTCGAGAAATCCGTCGCCCATCCGCAGCCAAGCAGCGTGATCATCAGGTACACCTGCCAGAGATGCACCATGCCCGTGGCGAATAGCACTGCGAGGGTCGCAGAGGCGCACAGCCCGACGATCTGCACTGTCAGGAGCACATCGGTGCGCCGAAAGCGGTCCGCGACCGTACCGAACACGAGGCCGAGCACGAACATCGGGATCGTGCGGCAAAAGCCCGCTACGCCGACCGACACCGGCGACCCGGTGAGCACCAGCACGACCCAGCCCGCCGTGACGATCTCAAAGTGGTATGCATGGTAGTACAGCAGGCTGGAGTGCCAGAGCCGCCGATACGCGGGGACGGCCAGCACCGGTGGCGTCAGGCTATGCAGCGCCTTCGTGACGAACATTCTCGCCGGTGCGTGTGCCATCGGTTGCCTGACCACCCTTTGCATTCCTTTGTATGCGATCTGCCTCATCGGTTAGGGAAACGCGAAGGCGCGAAGGCGCGAAAGGGAATTCACCACAGAGGCACAGAGGGCACAGAGAATCAATACATCTGTTTTCTTTGTGTCCTCTGTGCCTCTGTGGTGAATTCCCCTCTCATTTCCTTACACGATTGCGACCGGCACGATTGGGCTACCGATGCCGCCTGCGATCCGCAGGGGTGTGGCGACGTAAAGAAATTCGTACACCTGATCGGCGCTCAACGCTTCCAGATCGAGAAACTCCAGCAGGTAGCCGCCGCAGCCCCAGATCACATCGCGGTGAACCGGCAACAGTTCGCCCCACTGACGCACCGCCTCTACCGCCGGGTTGTCCGCGCCCAGCGCCACGAAATCGTGTTCCCGAAACCACGGGCCACATGCGCCGCTCACCCCCGGCTCGGAAGCGTAAAACCGCTGCCGCGCTTCCGCCCCCTGCCCGAACAGTTGCCACCACCCCGTACGCACGAGCACGATGTCGCCCGCCCGCAACGCGACCTCCTGCCGCTTCGCGCACGCCTCCAACTCATCCGGCTCAATCGCTTCCCCGTCGCCGAGATGCGGCACGCCACGAAACGCGGCGATGTCGAGCAACACGCCCCGGCTCACCATCGGCCCGGCGTTCTCGATGCCGCATCGCTCCGCGCCACCGGGCAGCAGGCCGCTGGCGGGATGGCCGTTGTACAGGCTATCGCCGACAAAGATATGGCAGAGCGCGTCTACATGCGTAGTACCGTGCGTGTGCATCATAATCATGTCGTCCGCCGAGGAAAGCACCGCATCGGGACGCTGCCGGGAGGTGACGACATGCCAAGTTTGCCGTCGGCTGGGCAGGTTCGGGCCATCGGGTGAGAGGGGTGCGGCGAGCGAGTAGACCGCCCCACGCCGGACCCGCGCCGCCGCTTCGCGCACGATCTCCTCGCGCAGCAGGTTCGCGGTGCCGCGCTCATCGTCGTCCCCCCACCGTCCCCAGTTGCTCGGTACGCCGATCGCTTCCGGTCGTGGCATCATCCCCTCCTTACACATCGTGGAACATGCAGGGCACCGGAGCGCGGTGCGGCAATGTGGTCTGTGGAATACCCGTGCCAGTCTACCAACACGGCGGGTGATGCGAAAGCGCAACGCGAACATTTGATGATCGCGACTTCAATCGGTATGCGATCAGTGCGATAATCGCCCAGCGATTCGGAATCACTCGTACGTGCATCGTCGGGCTAACGTTGGCTGTGCCTGTCATGGCAGTGCGTAACGGGGTATGAACGTGGCATAGGGGTATCAATCTGGAAAGGAGCAGGTATGGCCAGCATCGCCAAGCGCCCGTGCAAGATCGGTTTCTTTCTGCCCATCGTGGAAGGGCAGATGGATGGGGTGACGCCCCGTTGGTCGGACATCATCGCGATGGCGCAACGGGCCGAAGAAGTCGGCTTCGATTCCGTCTGGATTCCCGACCACCTGCTCTTCCGCTTCACCGAGATCACCGAGGGCGCGTACGATTGCATGTCCATCCTCGCGGGCCTCGCCGCCGCGACGAAGCGGGTAGAGATCGGCACGCTGGTAATTTGCACCGGCTTTCGCAACCCGGCCTACCTCGCCAAAATGGCGGACACGATTGATGAGATGAGCGACGGGCGGCTGATCCTCGGTCTCGGCGCGGGCTACCATGAACCCGAATACCGCGCCTTCGGCTTTCCCTATGACCACCGCGCCAGCCGCTTTGAAGAGGCGCTGACGATCATCTCGACCCTGCTACACACCGGGGAGATTGACTACGAGGGGCAGTTTTACTCGGCGCGCGAGTGCGAACTGCGGCTGCGCGGCCCCCGCCCCAACGGCCCGCCGATCATGGTCGGTACCACGGGCGAACGGATGCTCCGCACCACCGCGCGCCTCGCCGATCTGTGGAACCGCTGGCTCGTCTTCGACCAGAGCCGGGCAACCGAGATTCCCGCGCTCCGGGCCAGGGTTGATGCCGCCTGTGCGGAGGTCGGACGCGACCCGGCGACGCTGGGACGGACAGCGTCCGTGCTGGTAGACTTCAAGAACCGCCCGGAGGAGCCACCGATCTACAATCGTCCCCACGCGAACCCGACGCCGATCACAGGAACGCCAGAGCAGATCGCCGCCCAACTGCGCGCCTTTGTGGACGAAGGGATTTCCCACCTTCAGGTCTGGACTTCACCCCGCACGGTGGCGGGCGTGGAGCAGTTCGCCCCGGTCCTGGAAGCCTTCGACCGGGGATAACCAAATGCACCCCTCCCCCTGGCCTGCGGCGTCGGGAGAGGGGAGGGGACTCAGGGCGAGGCTAGGACGTACCCCTAACATCTCGACCTTACCACGTTTCCCCTCCCCTCTCCCGACGCCGCAGGCCAGGGGGAGGGGCCGGGAGAGGGGTACTTCCCCCTCTAACGATGCGTCGGAAATCGGTATCACGAGTGAGGAGGCCGGTATGGCTGATCGAAAACGTCCCCCACACCTGCAACCGGGCATGACCCTCGGCGTCGTCGCCCCTTCCAGCCCATCGCCGGAGCGCGCGCTGACCGCACGGGGTACGCTGCGCCTCGAACAACTTGGCTTCCGCGTCGTCTTTGGCCCCCACGCCCACGACCGGCGGGAATACCTCGCGGGCAACGACGGGGATCGCGCCGACGACATGCTCACGATGCTCGCCCGCGATGACGTAGACGCGGTGCTCTGTTTGCGGGGTGGCTACGGCGCGATTCGCACGGCGTTCCAGTTTGACCGGGCACGCCTCGCCCAACTGGCGGATCGTCCGCCCAAGCCCTTTATCGGTTTCTCGGACATCACCATCCTGCATTGCATGTTCGGTCACGCCCTCAACTGGGTGACATTCTACGGGCCGGGTTGCACGAGTTTCGCCCACGCGACCGACTACACGGTTGCGGCGTTCCGCCGTGCCCTGATGGAAACGGAGCCGTTCGAGATTCTTCCCGACCCCGACGTGCCCTATGTGGAAACGCTCGTGCCGGGGGTAGTGGAAGGCGAACTGGCCGGTGGCTGCTTGCCGCTGCTGGTTGCGCTAATGGGCACGCCCTGGGAACCCGACTTGCGGGGCAAAGTCTTTTTCTTCGAGAACGTCCGCCGCCGACCGAGCGATATTGACCGGATGCTGATGCAACTGCTGATGGCGGGCAAGCTGCAAGAGTGCGCGGGCATCGTGATCGGTGAGCAGTTCAATTGCGAGCCGGCCGGGGGCAATAGCCTGACGCTCGACGAAGTTTTCCATGACCTCATCACGCCCCTCGGCCTCCCCACGATCTACCGCCTGCCGATCGGGCATGGCAAGCATCTGGCGACGCTGCCAATCGGCGGGCAGGTGCGGCTGGATGCCACGCACGCGCGTTTGCACGTCCTCGAACCCGGTGTCGTATGAGGTGAGGGGATGCGCAACGGCACGATGTTCCGACGCCACCGAAATGTTCAGCGAGAACTCAGAGCGTATTCATGCGTTCTTCAACTCCGTGCCGCATACTCACTCCTGACGGGAACCGAAGCGGCCGGCGGTGACGGACACACGAATAGCGCAAGCCTTCCATCTCCGCCCACCCGAAGCTGTCAGCCGCCGACGGCCCGTCCGCAAAAACGCAAACTTCTTCCCACCCATTCCCCTTTTTCCGAGGCGACGGTTCCCCCCGTCGCCTCTTTCTGCCGTGCATTCACCCCGACAACGCCGTCGCACCCTCAGTAGGGAAGGGGAGGTTTGAACCGCGAAGGCGCAAAGGCGCGAAGGAAATACGAAGAGAAAATAATAATTTGTATTTCTCCGATTCCCTTTGCGCCTTCGCGGTTCGATCATCCGTCCTGCAACGATGCAGGATTTGCATTGTAAAGGGTCTGTACGTATGGTACAATGGCATTCGTAGAACAGGCGTTCCGCAAGACGTGCAGGCCGGGGTTTGGGGCTGTTTGCACGCGGCGGGTGATCCCTCATGAGAGGACGGCATCCAGTGGCTAACAGCAATTCCTCGTCGAACAGCAATCACACCGTCACCCGCGCGGCGGCGGGCGATGACCGCGCCAAAGCGCTCGATACGGCAATGGCGCAGATCGAGCGGTCGCACGGCAAAGGCTCCGTGATGCGGCTCGGCGATGTGTCCGCGAAGATGCAGGTGGAGGCAATTCCTACCGGCTCCATTGCCCTCGATCTCGCCCTCGGTGTCGGTGGCATCCCGCGCGGGCGCGTCACCGAGATTTACGGCCCGGAGTCCAGCGGCAAGACGACCCTCTGCTACCACATCATCGCGGAGGCGCAAAAGCAGGGCGGCATCGCGGCCTTTATTGACACCGAGCACGCGATGGACCCGGAGTACGCCCGCAAGGTCGGCGTCAACATTGACAACCTGCTCGTCTCGCAGCCGGACACGGGCGAGCAGGCGCTCGACATCTGCGAATCGCTCGTGCGCTCCGGGGCGATTGACGTGGTCGTGGTGGACTCGGTCGCCGCGCTCGTGCCCCGCGCCGAAATTGACGGCGATATGGGTGACTCGCATGTCGGTTTGCACGCTCGCCTGATGAGCCAGGCGATGCGCAAACTTACCCCGGCGATCAGCCGCTCGCGCACCTCTGTGATCTTCACGAACCAGATCCGCATGAACATCGGCGTGATGTTCGGCAACCCGGAAACGACCACGGGGGGCCGCGCCCTGAAGTTCTACGCCTCCGTGCGTATGGAAATCCGCCGCGTGGACCAGATCAAGAACGGCACCGATGTGGTGGGCAACCGCACCCGCGTCAAGGTCGTGAAGAACAAGGTCGCGCCGCCCTTCAAGCAGGCGGAGTTCGATATCATGTATGCCGAGGGCATCTCGGCGTCGGGCAGCATCCTCGATGTCGGGGTAGACCTCGGCATCGTGCGCAAGAGCGGCGCGTGGTTCTACATGGGTGAGGAGCGCATCGGGCAGGGCCGCGAGAACGCCAAGGAATACCTCAAGGCGAACCCCGAAATGATGGAAGACATCTACAACCGCATCCTGGGCAAGAACGACGTGACCGCCAAAGAGTTTTCCATCGGCATCACCACGGATACGAACGCCGTGCTGGACGATGACGACGATCTGCTGCCCGACGAGGAGTAAATTGCATGACGGAGGATGCGCTTTCCTCCCCTGCCATGCCAGATATGCCGAATATGCCAGAGACAGGGGCGACCGTGACATCGGTCGCCCCTGTCTCTAGCGCACCCCGGCGCGGCACGCATGGGGACGAGGAATATACCGTGACCTTTGACACCGACGCGCGGTTCACGCTCACCGCGACCACGGTCGCCGAGTTCCGGCTGTACGTCGGCAAGCACCTTGCCCCGCTCGACCTGGCCGCGTTACGCGGTGTGGACGCGCATCAGCGCGCGATCCAGGCGGCAGCGCGGCATCTCGGCGCACACCCCCGCAGCACGCGGGAAATCGAGGAGTACCTGCGGGGCAAGGGATTTCTGCCGGAAGCGATCCATGCGGCAGTGGCGCGCCTCACGGAGCGCGGCTACCTCGACGATGCGGCCTTTGCCAAGTGGTACGCGGAGAACCGCGCCGAGTTCCGCCCCCGCGGGCCAAACCTGCTGCGGCAGGAGTTGCGCCGCAAGGGAATCGCCACCGAGACCGTGGACGAAACGCTCACCGCGCAGGCCGAGGAAACCGACGTGGACGCCCAAGCCCTCGCGCTCGCCCGCAAACGCGCGGAAATCCTGGTGCGCGGCGGCTACGATGCCCCTACGATCACGCGCCGGTTGCAAGGCTTGCTCGCCCGCCGGGGCTACGGGTACGACGTGGTGCGCAAGGTACTACGCTCTCTGAAAGAGACGGGCATGTTGACGGGCGCCAGCGACGAGCTTGACGAGAGCGAAGACGATTGAAGCGCGAAGATAATTAAACCGCCAAGACGCCAAGACACCAAGAAAACACAAAGAAAATATAGTTTTGTGTTTTTTATCCTCTTGGTGTCTTGGCGGTTTAATTTCCCCTCCCATGCTGACGGAGCTTTTGTACCATCGTTTACAGAACCGGCGTTTGCGGATATGCTGGCGGCGATGGTATCCTCGCGCCCGACGAGGGAGGGGTAATGGACGGTATCTCGGTTTTCTTTCCCTGCTACGGGGACGCGGGCACGATTCCCAGCATGGTGATCCGCGCGATCCAGACGCTACGCACGCTCACGGACGATTATGAGGTGATCGTCATTAACGATGCCAGCCCGGACGACGCGGCAGATGTGTTGCGCGAACTGGAAACGGCCTACCCGCGCGAGTTGCGGGTGATTACACATAGTGTCAACCGCGACTACGGCGGCGTGCTGCGTAGCGGCTTTGCCGCCGCCGCCAAACCGCTGATCTTTTACACCGATGGCGACGCGCAGTATGATCCGCGCGAACTGACGCTGCTCGTGGACGCATTGCGCCCTGACGTGGATATCGTCAATGGCTACAAGATTGACCGGGGCGACCCGCTCATCCGCATCGTGATCGGACGCATCTACCACTGGGGCATGAAGGCCGCGTTCGGCTTCAAGATTCGTGACGTGGACTGTGATTTTCGCCTGATCCGGCGAGAGGTTTTCGATGTGCTCGATCTCACGCTGACGAGTGGCGCGATCACCGTGGAGTTCGTCACGAAAGCGACCGACCTCGGTTTCCGCTTCGCCGAGGTGCCGGTGCATCATTACCATCGCGCAGCGGGCAAGTCGCAGTTTTTCAACTTCCCGCGCATCTTCCGCACGCTGCGCAACCTGACGCGCCTCTGGTGGACGCTGCGCATCCGCCGCACACACCTGAAGCGCGACACGACGCGCGGCGCGTCCGCCGCCATTCCCGTGACCGTTCCCGTTGAGCAGCCGACCAATGACTGAATCGGGCCTCACCGCTCCTGACACTGACATGCAATGGCAGGGCATGCGCGTGCTCGTTACCGGGGGGCTGGGCTTTGTCGGTAGTAACCTCGTACATCGCCTCGTCGCTGAGGGTGCGTC
>JAABUQ010000663.1_pt1 | contig 80010 bp, 79 predicted proteins | sample 5560001 | NCBI WGS metagenome assembly JAABUQ01 (sample SAMN10711888, study PRJNA513371) | rock metagenome | isolation source: Antarctica rocks | place: Antarctica: Victoria Land, Finger Mt nord | collected 2015-12-18 | reverse complement strand
GCACCTGCATCGTTAGTAATTGGTGCATAACTGTTTTTTACATTTGATGCTAAAAAGTTAAGGTCGAATTTTAACACATCTTTAAATAATGACTGGGATGCATTTATACGGCCTGTTAAACGTTTTAACCCTGATGTTTTAACAATGCCATTTTGATCATCATAACTAAAAGAAGCTCTGTAAGTAAAACCTTGTTTAGCACCACCAAAACCTAAATTATAGTTTTGAGATATTGCAGTACGAAAAATCTGATCCTGATAATTAACATTTGCTTTTTTATCAATAGCTGATGCATCGGCTCCAATGGCGGTAACAGCTCTTAAGAAATCAGGGCCATTTAATAATTTATACCTGCTTGCAGTAGTAGAAATAGAGGTATTAGCTGAGAACTGTATCCCCTGGCCTTTTCTGCCTTTACGGGTAGTGATCAATACAACACCGTTAGCACCACGTGATCCGTATATAGCAGAAGCAGATGCATCCTTTAATACGCTGATGTTTTCGATATCTGCAGGATTTAAAAATGAAAGCGGGTTTCTTGCTGATGATGTACCAAGAGAACCTGTTGTTGCTCCTGATGCAGCATAATTATCATTTGAAACAGGAACACCATCTATTACATATAAAGGGTCATTGCCAGCCCTAATCGAGCCGGTACCTCTTATGTTGATAGAAGCACCACCGCCTGGTTCGCCGCTGGCCGGGGTAACCTGCACACCTGCAATACGGCCCTGTAGTAATTGCTCAGGAGTTGAAATAACCCCTTTATTAAAATCTTTAGGCCCTAACGAAGCTACCGAACCTGTTGCATCCTTAACCCTTTGCGTACCATAGCCAACCACAACCACCTCGTTTAAGGAATTGGTTGTAGAAATCAATGATAGATTAACGGTGTTTGATGCCGGAATGGCTACTTCCTGTGAAGTATAGCCAATGTAAGAAACAACCAACCTGTTGGCTGTAGCAGGTACATTGAGCCTGAAATTTCCGTTTGCATCAGTGTTTGTTCCAGTGGAAGAACCTTTTACAACAATGGAAACGCCAATTAAGGCCGATTTATCTTTGCTGTCTGTAATTCTGCCTGTTATTGTTTTATTCTGGGCAAAAGCCTGTCCCGTAAGAATACACAATAAGACGGCGAAACATAATTTGGGTAATTGTTTCATATACATAATTTGATTTGCTAGTTAAAAAATTGGTTAATAAAAAGTAGGGTTATAGGCATTAGTTATTAAAGGTTTAAGATTTTTAATTCATTTATTATTGATTTTATTTTTATAAAACGGCCCGATTTCGAAGTTTAGTTTTACAGCGGTTTGTTGAGAAGGAATATTCGGCGATAACATCAAAGCGATAGGGAATGCATCCATTTTTTTTATCAGGTTACATAGGAAAAAAAAGGCGGTAAAAGAAGCATAGCTATCAAAACCCAGCAGCGGTTTTTGCCGGAGGTGTAGAGGAAAATTATTTTTAAGCGTTATGCCTCTAGCGCTAAACCTTGTCCAAATACGGTTATATTGATCCCTTTTTCCTAAAGATCCTTTTATTCCCCGATAAGATGACACATCGCTCAACACTGCTTTTGCTTTTTCAGCTAAAGGGAGAGGATGAATTAAATCGATCATTATAAAATTAATTTCTATAAATAGTATTTATAAATTACAGTCCCTTAAGCTTTAAAAAAATACAATAGAAAATCAGGATAATAAAAAAACTACGGCTTTTTCTAATTGGTGTTTATTTTCAGCTTAAACAATTGGTGCATCGAAGATAGGAAATGTAACATTATTATCACAGTACTTCTATTGATAATTTAAACATAAATATTTTGCAAACGTTTCCGCTAAGGTTTGTTGTTTAAAAAAGCTATTTTTGGGAACCAATTATATCATGAAACCTGAGGTTACTTTAAAAAAGTTAGCTGATATGCTCCATCTGAGTATATCTACTGTTTCCAGGGCATTGAAAGACCATCCGGACATTTCCAAACAAACGCGGTTTAAAGTGAAAGAATTGGCAGAAATGCTGGAGTATGAACCCAATACTTATGCCATTAACCTGCGCACCAATAACAGTAAAGAATTTGGCATCATTGTCCCGTTTATTTCGAACTATTTTTACCACTCTTTTATAAGTTCCCTGGAAGAAGAGGCCAGGCGTTACGGCTACTCAGTCATAATTTTGCAATCTGGTGATGATCCGATAATGGAACAGGAAAACCTGAAAAAATGCAAGCAAAACCGTGTAAGCGGCGTATTTGCGGCTATTACTTCGCAAACCGAGGACATCAAAAGCTTTTTAAAGCTGGAAAGCCAGCATATACCTGTTGTTTTTTTTGATAAGGTACCTGCTTACGAAGCTTGCAATAAGGTTTGTGTAGCAGATAACCTGGCAGCAAGTATGGCAGCCGAAGTATTGATCCTGAAAAAAAAGTATGCTATTTTATCAATTTTCGGAAATAAAAACCTCTCCATTACTAAAAGGCGCTTGAAAAGTTATACGGATACTTTTAAAAAATATGAAGCAGGGACCGAGCTACAAATCCATCATGCCAACAATTCAGAAGAAGCACTGGAGATTACCGCCAGTGCATTTGCCCAAACACAAAAGCCAGATGCTGTTTTTTGTATGAGCGATGAGATTTTGACCGGAACGATGAAAGCTGCCCAAAAATTGCGTTTAAAAATCCCTGAAAAAGTTGGGATCATTGCCATAAGTGATGGTTTTATACCCAAATTGTATTATCCGGAAATCAGCTATACAGAAACCAGCGGTTATAAACTAGGTAAACTGGCTTTTAGCAGGATGCTTGCCTGTATTGCAGGAACACAGGTGGTACAGGAACTTTTTATTGATTCTAAACTGATTGAAGGCGGATCATTATAAATTTAAAGGAATGCTGTTTTTATTGCCTAAAAAATGGTGCCCGAAAGAAACATAGGTTTTATACCGGTAAAAACAGCATCAAACTTTTAGCACAATCTTTCCAAATTGAGCAGAATTGTCCATTTTCCTGACAGCTTGTTCTGCTATGGCCAAAGGAAAAACCTCATCCACCACCGGCACAATCTTGTGTTCGTTTATCAGATCGAGCATTGCTTTAAAATCTTCCTGCGTGCCCATAGTTGTGCCTAACAGTGAAAGTTGTTTCCAAAAGATTTTTCGCGCATCCAATTCCGGCAGATTCCCTGCAGTTCCCCCAAAGAAAACTATTCTTGCCCCGGGATTGCACAAGTCTAACAGTTTTGCAAAACCTTCACCTAAAGCACTGTCGATGATCACATCAAAACCACCGGCCAAATGTTTTAACTGCTCTGCCCAGTCTTGTGCTTTATAATTTACACCTGCCGCCGCACCTAATACTTTTGCGGCTTCAATTTTTTCGCCCGAACCAGAAGTTACAAAAACCTGGCATCCTGCTGCAAGCGCAAACTGCAAAGCAAAAGACCCCGTTCCGGCACCAACGCCAACAATCAATACTTTATCGCCTTTTTTAGCTTTTCCTTTGGTAAACAAAGCACGGTAAGCGGTTAAACCGGCCAGCGGAATGGCCGCAGCCTGTTCCCAGGTTAAATGTGCAGGTTTTGGGTACAAATATTCCGCACCGGTTTTTACAAATTCTGCAAAAGTCCCGTCATCGGGCAAACCCAATATTTTAAACTCCTTTTGCTGATATTCAGGATGATGACCCCAGTTATTTCCCGGGTTGATGATCACTTCTTTACCCATCCAGCTTTGATCTACATCCGCCCCAACTTCTGCAACGATGCCAGAACCGTCAGAACCTAAAATAGAAGGATATTTAATGCCCGCATATTTTCCCTGTGTGATCCACCAATCGCGCCGGTTCAAGGCTGCGGCTTTAATTTCTACCAAAACTTCACCTGCTTCTAAAGTGGGTTTCTCAACATCTTTCCAAATCAACGGCTGATCGGCAGCTTCTAAAACGATTGCTTTCATACATATAAAAATAAAAAAACGGCATGAATGTTTATCCATACCGTTTTTTAGGTGATAAAAGAAGTATTAGGCCATTGCTTTTTTGTACAACTCGGTAACGTGGTTCCAGTTTACTACATTCCAAAAAGCGGCTATATAATCCGGCCTTCTGTTCTGATATTTCAGATAGTAAGCGTGCTCCCAAACGTCCATTCCCAAAACTGGCGTGCCTTTCACTTCGGCAATGTCCATTAACGGGCTGTCTTGGTTTGGTGTTGAACTTACCTGTAATTTTTTATCGGCACCAACTGTCAGCCATGCCCAGCCAGAACCAAAACGCGTTGTACCGGCTTCGGCAAACTTGGTTTTAAAATCAGCGAAAGAACCAAAAGTGGAGTTGATAGCGGTTGCCAGATCGCCGGAAGGTTCGCCGCCGCCATTTGGCGATAGCAAGGTCCAGAACATGGTGTGGTTATAGTGGCCGCCGCCATTGTTGCGCACGGCAGGCGGGAATTTAGAAATATTTTTGATGATGTCTTCGATCGGACTGTTTGCTTCCGGTTTACCTTCTAATGCTTTATTTAAATTGGTAACGTAAGCCTGGTGATGTTTTCCGTGGTGGATTTCCATCGTCATTTTATCAATGTGCGGTTCTAATGCGTCGGTGGCGTATGGTAACGCCGGTAGTGTAAATGCCATTTTAGTTTAATTTAAGGGTTAATGAATTTGATAGAAACAAACCTAAATAAAATTTGCCTTGTGCTATTTCTGCAGGACAAGAAACTGGTTTTATTACGAATCTATGTCATGCCTTGAACATAAAGGCTTAAAGTCAGAATTTGTTCTGTGCAGATTTAACTTTTAATCCGTTTTTTTCTAAAAAAAGAACGGACCAGTTCTGCACATTCGTTTTCCAGGATACCACCGGTAATTAATGTTTTAGGATGTGTGATCTTTTGGTTGATGCGGCCAAAACCACGCTGCGGATCATAAGCGCCAAACACAATTTTACCGATATGGAACCAGTAAGTGGCACCTGCACACATCACGCAAGGTTCCAGGGTAACGTAAAGCGTGCAGTTTTGCAGGTACTTCCCGCCCATTGCGTTTGCTGCTGCCGTGAGCGCCTGCATTTCGGCGTGTGCAGAAACATCGTTTAAGCGTTCTGTTAAATTATGCCCGCGGCCGATGACTTGTCCTTCGCAAACCACAAGGGCGCCAATCGGGATTTCGTCTTCCTTTAACGCTGCTTTGGCTTCCTGCAAAGCCAGCTGCATATAAAAATCATCCGGTGATATGGCCGGATCATCTGTAAAACTATAATATCTCATGTTGATTTTTATAGGGTAAAAACAGTATTTGTGTGTTTGTTATTTCAACCCAAATCCTGGCTGCTAAAATAGGAAGAAACCGTTTTCTGTTTTTAATTTTTAATGTTAACTTTAACTGTTCAATTAAATAAAATGACAACTTTAACGATCCGCATACCTGATGAAGCAGCAGAAAAATTTTCTGGTATCATAGAAAAGATGGGCGGGGAAATTGTTTCTTCGGGACTGACAAAAGAGGAATTACGGCAGGAAATTAAAGAAGCGGTGGAAGAAATGAAGCTGATTAGAACGGGTAAAAAGAAAGCCCGTAACGCTGAAGAATTTTTGAATCTTCCAAAGAATTACAGCAGTTGCTGAAAGAGGTTCCTTTTTAATTGGTAAAGTACGTATAATTATTAAACAAAGCAGTACAGAAACCATTGCTAACGGGCATCTCTAAAAACGCTCCTTTTCCTCTCCATTGGAGAGGAATTAAAGGTGAGGCCAAACAATAATATACGGGTTTTTAGAGATGCCCTTTAAAGAATGTTCCTCCTATCGTCAGAATAACTTGTGCCAAACTGCAATTTATAACAAATCACCCGTAACGGATCTCAACCCCAAACCCGATGCTTCTTTTAGCACATATTTTCCATCAACAAAAGCTGGTGTTTGATAAGGGTTGTTTTTGGTGAGGAACGGGCCGTCCAGATCAACCCAATCACAAAACGGGGCCAACGCTGCGGCAGCTAAAGTTGCACAACTGGTTTCGCTCATACAGCCAATGAGTACTTTTAAACCCAGTTCTTTTGCTTTTAAGATCATGCGGTAGCCTTCATACATGCCGGCAGATTTCATCAGTTTTATGTTGATGCCATCGTAAATGCCTTTTGCTTTTGCTACATCGGCATAACGCTGCACGGCTTCATCGCCTACAATGGCAACAGGGCTGTTTTCGGTCAGCCAGGCATTCCCGTCCAGATCGTTTTTATCCATCGGCTGCTCAATTATTTCTACGCCTTGTTCCTGCAGCCAGTAAATTTTATCCAATGCTTTTTGCCGGTCCGTCCAGCCCTGGTTGGCGTCAATATACAATGGCACATCAGTTACCAGGCGTACTGCACGGATAATTTCTTCATCCTTGTCGCTGCCCAATTTAATTTTGATCACCTTAAAAGCAGCAGCTTCCTGCGCCTTTTTCATTATCATCTCAGGCGTATCGATACCCAGCGTAAAACTGGTTACCGGCATTTTTTCCGGATCGGCACCAAACATTTGATAACATGGCTTTTGCTCCATTTTCCCAATCAAATCATGAAAAGCAATATCAATAGCTGCTTTAATGTTTGGGTTTCCCGGTGCAAGGCTATCTACATAAGCCATCACTTCCTCCATTTTAAAAGGATAATGAAAGGTGCTTAAATCTGTTTTTTGCAAAAAAAGCCTTGCCGTTTCTATGTTTTCGCCCATGTATGGCACCATCGAAGCTTCGCCATGGCCGATAAAACCTTCATATTCCAACAGCAGCAATATTAATGGCGTAGAGGTGCGGGTAAATTTTGAAATACGGAACGGGTGGTTCAGTTCGAGCTGATAAGGTTGGTAAGTCAGTTTCATGTTAAATCGCATAAAGCTAAAAAAATTGGCTTAAAATCATTTCTATCTTTGAAGGATGCAAATTTATCAGCCTTTCGACAAGTTTAACTTTGGCAACCGCACCTGCTTTTTAACCGGGCAAACTTTACAATCCGAAGAAGAAAAAATACAGGTTTTCCCGGCATGGTTACTGGCAAAATACAATTTGTACGACCAGCCGTTTAAAATGCTGGACGAAAATTTCCCAACTTATAAAGACTTGAAATTGCCCTGTTCCGCAGAAGTAAATAACTTGTATTTAGAACCGCTGGAAGCAGAAATTAAAGCCGCGTTCGGGCAGGGTTTTGAAGCCGTAAAGCAACTGGACGAGTGGAAGTTGTTTATTTGGGCAGGGAAAATCATGTATGGTATTATTTTTAACGAACTGCAATCAGCCATCAGGCAGCAGTATGCGGAAGGGCAGGGGTTGAACATTTCACAATCGCTGATGCACAAGTTTAGTCAGCTGCACATCATGCTGCAAATGCTTCTTTTACCGATAGTTTTTGAGGGTTTTAAGCCCTACAGTTTTTTTCTGTTTAAAATTGATCCGGCCACTAAAGAATTTAACTACCGTGATGAAATCAACTCGCTTACCTTTTCTTTGCGGTTAAAAGATTTCGGTTTTATTTTTTGTTTACAAGATAATGGCGCCAACACGGTTTATCACAAGGAAATCTTGAAAAAAATTGCCGGACAAACGTTGCATCCGATCCAGTTTGAAGAATTTTCAGGAAGAATCTTTTACTCAGCTTATTTGTTTAACCGTTTGCCCGAATACAACCTGCTGCCCGTAAAGGGAAAAATTTATGTTGAAGCCATGCCGCTTAAAGGGCTTAGTGCCAAACCACTTTTTGACGAATGGAAACCAAAAGTTTACGGCCAGGTTTTAGAAAACTTCTGGAAACCCTGGGGTTTCCTGCTGCTGGAGATCATCAAAAACCCGGAACAGCCAATGAGTTTTTTAACCGATAAAAACAGTATGTTTATTAAAGCTGAGGAGATTGGGCTGCCGGGATGAAAGGCTATGACGCTAAATGTTTAAATTTGAGTATTATGAATGAATTATCAGATCACTTACAACAGATTAAGCAGTTGTGCAAAGCAAATAATGTCCGCTCTTTGTTTGCTTTTGGTTCTGTTGTTGCCAATAACTTAAAACCAACCAGTGATATTGATCTCTTAGTTGATATTGATGCTGATGATCCCCTGGTTTATAGTGATCATTATTTTGAATTGAAATTTCAGTTAGAAAATGTCCTGCAAAGACCTATTGATCTTTTAGAGGAAAAAGCCATCAAAAATACTTTTTTAAAAAAACAGATAGACCTGAATAAAGTACTTGTATATGGAAGACCAAGTTAAAACATGGCTTACCGATATAAAAAATGCCATTGAGGAGATCAATGCATTCCTGCCCGATAAAAGAAATTTTTTTGAATTTCAAAAAGACATCAAAACCAAAAGGGCAATAGAAAGAAATGTTGAAATTATCGGGGAAGCGGCAAACCGAATACTGAAATTACAGCCTGATGTTAAAATAACTAATATTAAAAAAATTGTTGATACCCGTAACCGGATTATACATGGTTATGATTCTGTTTCTGAAGATATTATTTGGAGTATTGTTGTGCGTTATTTACCAGTACTCCTGCATGAAGTGCAACAAATTTTATTGGAATAAAATTCTCTTACCGCAACCCTAACTTCCCTAAAAAATAAGGAACAACGTCCGGATATAGGATTATAGTAATGATGATGCCGTTTAAAGCGCCATAAAAATGCGCATCGTGGTTAATAGTGTCTGCCTGCTGACGCGAAGCATAAACGCAATAAACCAGATATAGAACGCCAAACAGAATGGCCGGAATAGGAATCGGCAGCGGCAGGATCATCATTTTGGTCATTGGATCGAACATAATAAAGCTGAAAACGACAGCCGAAACCGCACCGGAAGCGCCTAAAGTACGATACCAGAAATCTTCCCGATGCTTCATTACCGTTGGTATATCACTTAAAACTAAACTCACTAAATATAAAACGGCAAATTGCCAGTGCCCCATGATACGCTCTAAATTAAAAGCAAAAAAGTAGTAGGACAACATGTTGAAAAACAAGTGCATCCAGTCTTTATGGATCAAACCGCTGGTTAAAAGGGTATAAACGTTTTGTTTCCGGTAAACCTGATACGGGCTTAGGATCAATCTTTCGTAAATTTGAGGATTTGAAAAAGCCAGCAAGCTGGTCAAAACCGTAACCAGGAAAATAGCCGAAGCTACCGGTGTTGCATAAATATAATCGAGCATTTTGTTAATTTAAATTAAGCTGAAGCGGAGCAATCATCCGGCCAACAGGATAACGCATAAAAGTTGGCTCAAAGTAAAGGGAATTTTTATAAACAAAGTTAAGTTGTGCAGCCGCACTTTTGGCAAGATCAGGATTTTTGGTTTTTTCGGCCTCCAGTTTCTTTTTCAGTTCCGGGTCTTTTTTTAACAAATCAGCCGCTACATCTTCAAACACATAATCCGAAAAATATTCTTTTTGCCCGAGGATGGAATCAAAAAAGTTCCAGGCAAAAAAAGAATCTACGCCTTGCGGCTCCAGGGTTTCTACGATGTAACGGTTTAAGGACTGATTGGTATAAACCACTGCATCGCCCTGGTAAAATTTAACCAATGCTTCTTTTACCGATACTTTTATGTTGTTGTGCAGATAATGCCCTTCAAACGGCCGGGCAGGTGTTTTATAATCGGTAATAGAATAAGTTTGAAGGCTTAGGGTTGTATCGCTTTTTAGGTGATAAATTTTTACTCCGTTCCTTTCCATCAACTCAATTACTTTTCCCCAGGCTTGCGGAATGATATAAGCATTAGGTTTATCCGCAGAAACGGTTGCTTTGTACGTGTTATAATAGCGGATGTTTTTGGTGAAGGGTTTATCGCGGTCATAATAAAGCCTTGGCAAACCGCTTACCGCACTTGTTTTATAACCAGCCGTAAAGCCTTTAAAGGAAATGGTATCAAAACTGTTTTTATCCAACCCCCAGTCCAAGGCAAAAGTTTTTTGGGTTTTTGTTCCTTCATCAGCCTGTTGTTTTATTTTGCCGATAAAAACAGCATCGCGCTGTACTATATCGATCAGGTGCTGCATAAAATCATAAGTGGAAATTACGCGGGGCGCAAACGCTTTCAACATGTGCGTTTCGGTAATGTAACTAATGATGTTGCGTTGCGAAGTAAAACCCGACGAGTAGCGCGGTGTTTCTAAGAAACCGACAATTCCGGAATCTGGCGTTGCCCCTTCCGATTCGATATAAGGTGTCATCTCGAAACCGCTTTTTTTCATCCTAAAAAACAGTTCGGGCGTTAGTGTTTTGCTGGTGTAGTTTGCAATAATTGGGTTTTGTTTATTGTGCTGGGTTTCAATAAGTGTCATTGTGTACTGGTAATCTGCGCCGTCGCTGGTGTGGTTGTCCAGGAAAACATCGGGCTTCCACTCGTTCAATATCTGCATAAAAGCCAAAGCGTTTTTAGAATCAGCTTTGATGAAATCACGGTTCAGGTCAAGATTGCGGTAATTTCCCCGAAACCCGTAGGTTGCTGGCCCGTTCTGGTTTACACGGGAAAGTCCGCGGTTTAAACAGCCATCAATATTGTAAACCGCAATGATACAAACTACAACATTAGACGGCAGCAGGTTCTTTTTCAGCAAATCGCGGACCAGCATCATGCTTGCATCGATACCTTCCGGCTCGCCGGGATGGATACCGTTGTTGATCAGGACAACTCTTTTATTTTGTTTTTTGATGGTTGCCGGATCAAAAACCTTCTCTTTAGAAAGTACAATCAGTTGCAGTGATTTGCCAATATCTGTTGTGCCGATATTGTAAACCTTGAGCTGATCGTACTGCTGATCCAACTGCCGGTAATACTTTACAATTTGTGCGTAGGTAGCTGTGGTGTTTTTCTGCGGATCTTTTTCAAAAGGCGTAAGCTGTGCTTTAACAGCAATTGCCATAAGCATAAAACAAAAAACATACAGGAAAATTTTCATGCTGAAAAGATAGAAAAGAATACCGGAAATGCTTCTTTTATCACCCTTTTTATTGTAAACCTTGCTGTGTTTTTTTCGGCAGGCTGCCAACAATTAATTGGTATGAATGATCGATCATTTCGAGCAGTTGCTTTTCGGTCAGGCTTCCATCAAAATAAACCGTGTTCCAGTTGGCTTTGTTCATGTGGAAACCGGGCTGCACTTCGCTGTAGCGTTCCCGCAGTTCAATGGCCAGATCAGGGTTGCATTTTACATTGAACCGGTTTGCTTCTTTTAAGCTTACCAGCAGAAATATTTTTCCGCCAACTTTAAAAACCAGCGTATCATCGCCAAAAGGCATGGTTTCTTCTGCCCCAGGTTGCTGCAAACAATACTCCCGTAAAGATTCTATCTGCATAAACAGTTATTAAAAGCGTATTGGTTTTTTATAAGATACCGGGGTTCCAAAACCATATTTAATACCAATGCTAATGAGCGAATACCGGTCAACATAGTTATTTTTAAACATCTTCTGCGGATCATTATAACCATCCAAGCCTTCACCATATACCCAGCTCATTTGGTAACCTATGTTTAGGCGGACCTGCGGCTCCTCATAAAAATTAAAGAATTTAAATTCGTACCCTATCCGTAACGGAAGCATCAGCTCTGTACTTGCATCCTGGCCAGGGAAAACATATCCGGGATTATTAAGGCTTGTCCGCTGTATAAAAGCCATTTTATTATGGACCACACCAAAACCCGAACCAACATAAATATTTTTTATAATATTAGAAAAAGTACTGTACCGATAGTCGATATATTCACCTGCTTGTAGATCTGCATAAAAAACAACAGCTTTAAAGTTGTTTTTAAAAGCACGTGTATCTTTATCTGTTAAAGGGCTTCCACTTGCCAACGTTCCGGCTTGCAGTTCGGCAGTAAAAGTAGTGTAGGGCGTATAATTGTAGTTAAAGTTGACAAAGAAGGCTTGCTTATTAAGATGCCCGGCCAGATCGGCATACGCACGGGCAAGGCCTCCGCCTGCACCAATACTATAACCTGTATAGTTATAACTAAGCTGTGCTAAAAGGATTTTATTGCATAAAAGTAGTAAAACAATTATGGCTGTGCTTTTTCTCAATGAGTTTACTTATAGAGGGCAAATTAAGCTATATTTAATAAAACTATAAATATTTTCTTAAAAATTAAAAAGCACCTACATGAATAGGCTTGCGATAGGAAGTAACACCGCCAATACCAACTTTAATACCAAACGTAATCTGGGAATACCAATCGTTATAACGGCCTGATTTGAAGCCGTCCATATTGTCGCCCGAGGAAAAATTGGCCTGATAACCCAGATCTATGCGAATCTGCGGCTCATCGTAGCCGTTGTATATTTTATATTCATAGCCAATCCTTAACGGGATAATCAATTCGTTGCTTTTATCCAAACCGCCGATAATTAAATTCGGATCGACAAAATCCTGGCGGTTGATGTAGTCGATTTTGTTAAAAATAACCCCGGCACCTGTGCCGATATAAATATTTTTGGCGCCGTTTAAAATTTTTGTAAGGATAGGGATCGAACTGAAATCATCATTATAGTTAATGAATTCGCCTAATTGTACATCAGCATGAAAGATAATAGCTGTGTATTTATTGCTGGATTGTTCGCCGTAATAAGTTTTGGTCGTATCTACAATATTGGCACTTGATAAGCGGCCAAACTGTGCTTCGGTACTAAAAGTAACAAAAGGTGTAAAATGATAACTTAGATTGACGTTGTATGCTGCCTGGGCATAAGATTTATGCAAATCGCCGTGGATTTTAACGCTGCTTATACCTACCCCTAAACTATACTGGTCGTAATTATAGCCAATTTGGGCAAAAGCCGACAGGCTAATCACTACAAAAGCAACAAATAAGGAGATCTTTTTCAAGGGATTATATTTTTAATGGTGAGTATCAAACACACAACTATCGTTTATTTTTGAGAACCAGCTTTTCAAAAATAGAATTATTAACTTATTATCAAAAATGTTTAACGATGATTGCTTCGCTTATGTTGCATTATACTGTACAAAATAGATTTCTAAATTATGTTACCATTGATACTCAGTCAAATCCGGAATCCAAGACCGTTCCTTCTACCGAAAAACAAAAAAATCTAGGCCGTTTATTAGTTGCCGAATTATTAGAAATAGGTTTAAAAGATGCGCAGCTGGATGAATACGGCTACGTTTATGCTACCGTTCCTGCCAATACGACCAAAGATGTTCCGGTGATTTGTTTTTGCTCGCACATGGACACCTCGCCAGATTGCAGCGGCGAAAATGTAAAACCTATCGTTCATGCCAATTATCAGGGCCAGGATTTGTTTTTGCCCGATGATCCGGCTGTTGTTGTCCGCTTAGAAGAGCATCCCGATCTGCAATATCAAATTGGCAATGATGTTATCACTGCAAGCGGCACGACTTTGCTTGGCGCCGATAATAAAGCGGGGCTTGCAGCCATTGTAGATGCCTGCCGCCAGTTGATGGACCACTCCGAAATTAAACACGGCCGGATCAGGATCTTGTTCACGCCCGATGAAGAGATTGGCCGCGGCGTGGATAAAGCAGAGCTGCAAAAGTTAGCTGCGGATTTTGGTTACACGGTAGATGGGGAATCGGCCGGAACGATAGAAAATGAAACTTTTTCTGCAGACGGGGCGAGGTTGATTATCAAAGGGGTAAGTTCGCATCCCGGCTTTGCCAAAGGCAAAATGGAAAGCGCCCTAAAAATTGCAGGCAGGGTCCTGGCTGATCTTCCTGCTGCCCTCTCCCCGGAAAACACAGCCGGAAAACAAGGCTTTGTACATCCGGTTTCCGTGAGTGGTCATGTAGAAGAAGCCATCATTGATTTTATCGTCCGTGATTTTGATACTGAAAAGTTGGGGGACCATGCCAGCGTGATCCGGCAGGCAACAGAAAATGTATTGAAAGATTATCCTCATGCTTCTTTTATCCTGCAAATCCATCAGCAGTACCGCAACATGAAACAGGTGCTCGACCAGCATCCGCAGGTAATCGAATATGGTATAGAGGCCATTACAAGGGCGGGATTAGAGCCACGGTTGCAAAGTATCCGAGGGGGAACAGATGGTTCGCGCTTATCGTTTATGGGTTTGCCCTGCCCCAATATTTTTGCCGGTGAACATGCTTTCCACAGTAAACAGGAATGGGTTTCGGTACAGGACATGCAAAAAGCAGTTGACACGATTTTGCATTTATGCAGCATCTGGGAGGAGAGGGGTGAGTAATAAAAAGCTATGGCAATAGCCAGAGTAGCTGGCTTTATCAAACTAAATACTTAAAAAACACTTGTAAAAGAAGCATGTTTCTTTTACTACTTGTTACTGTATGGACTATTCATGTTGGGGCTATTCATGAATCGCCCCAGCATACTTCTTTTATCACCTAAAAATATACGTTATGAAATTAATACGATACGGCGATGCCGGAAAAGAGAAAATCGGAATCATGATGGATGGTATCCGTTATGATACTTCTGCTTATGGCGGGGATTACAACGAGCAGTTTTTTGAAGATAACGGCTTGGCGCGTCTGGAAGAATTTGTAAAAGCCAACCAGGGAAGATTAATTGAGGTCCCGGGTCCTGAACGTTGGAGTTCGCCTATTGCAAGGCCTTCCAAAATTGTTTGTATTGGTTTAAATTATGCAAAACACGCACGTGAAACCGGTGCCGAGATCCCACAAGAACCAATCCTTTTCTTTAAATCCACCACGGCTTTGGTTGGCCCGAACGATGCCGTCATTATCCCGAAAAACGCTGTAAAAACAGATTGGGAAGTAGAATTAGCGGTGATAATTGGTAAAAAAGCCGGTTATGTAAGTGAGGAAGATGCGCTGGATTACGTTGCCGGGTATTGCCTGCTCAACGATGTTTCGGAACGGGAATTTCAGATGGAGCGCGGCGGCACCTGGGATAAAGGTAAAGGCTGTGATACTTTTGCACCTCTTGGCCCTTTCCTGGCCACTAAAGACGAGATCGAAGATGTGCACCAGCTTCGTTTGTGGCTGAAATTAAACGGCGAAACCATGCAGGACGGCAATACAAACGATTTGATCTTCGGCATTCCGAAACTGGTTTCTTATATCAGCCAGTTCATGACCCTGCTGCCTGGTGATATCATTTCTACCGGAACGCCTGCCGGTGTTGGTTTAGGCTTTCATCCGCCGGTTTATTTAAAACCCGGCGATGTGGTTGAACTGGGGATTGATGGCTTGGGCACTTCCCGGCAAACTGTAAAAGCTTATGCCCCGCATTTAAATCCATGATTAAAGTTTAATGCTTCTTTTATGGCAATAAAACCATCGTCGTAATGATTTAAGTATCTTTATAGCAATGGACAAGAGCTTAGGACTGATCGGGAAATTTAATGATCCGGAATTGTCAAAAAATTTCGATTTTGATAAGGGCATCTCTAAAAACGCTCCTTTTCCTCTCCAATGGAGAGGAATTAAAGGTGAGGCCAAACAAATAATACGGGTTTTTAGAGATGCCCTTAAGTTTAATCATTTTGCCATTGTTCATCATTCTGCCAACTATCGAAGGTTCTACCCTCAGGGAAGTTACTGTCCAATCATCCATTTGATACGACTTGATTTTCTAATCAAAGAGGTAAGTAGGTAAGTAACTGTAAAGGCAAGGACAAACCTGAGGATTTGAAAACCAAGCAGAAAGATTGCAGATTGTGCCTGATAATTTATTTCGAGCGGCCTGAAAATCAGAGGCAATACTTGGGCAATAACAATATAATGGATGAGATAAATACCAAATGTTGTATTTCTCGGGTTTAACTTATTAACCCATGAGATATTGCCGATTTTAAAAAAAAACAGAAAAGCAGCCAATGAATAAAGTATATTGGTAAAACGTAAAGTATTATAAGGGTCAACTTTTGGCACAAAGTTCATTAAGTATAAGCTTTCTGCATAAGCTAAACAAAAAGTAAAAACAACTAAAGCCGCAAGTAATATAAATGATTTTTCATTTATCCATTTTAAAAACCCATTATAATATTTATGCATTTGAACGCCTAACCATAAGTAAAAAACAAACCCTAAAAAAGCCATAGTATGACGGCTGGGAATCCAGTTAAAATAAATATTAACGGCGTAGAACAATGAAAACAAAGCCAGTATTAAACCAAATTTAAAGGAGTATAAATACTTTCTAAATACCATTAGTACTGCAATACATATTATAAAGTTGATGATAAACCAAAAGCTGGTTTCAAAAGCAATATAATTGATCTCATTGGAAAAATATAAAAGAGGTTGTTTAAAGGCGTCCGCACTTCCAAATCTGAAATATACTACAACAGAATTGATATATTCTAATACCAAATAAATAAATACCCAAAAGAGCCAGGGCTTACAGGTATTGTCAAACCGCCTCTTTAAGTATTCAAAAGGCTGATAAGTATTAATTTTGTCCCCAATTAGAAACCCCGCCAGGAGGAAGAAAATAATTGTTCCAAACTTTGGAAGCTGCATAGAAAAAATTTGAATCAGTTGTTCATGTAGTGGTTTGAAATATAAATTAGTAGGCCAGAAATAGCTATGCTCTGCAACAATAGCTATTATAGCTATAAATCTTATATTATCAATAAATTCATAATTGACTTTGTTTTGTTTTGTGATATTAAGCATAAAGGTTTCCTGAATTTAAAGTAGAATTAATATATTTTATCGATGAAATAACACATGGGGGATTTTAGCAAGACCTGGGTTTGATTTTAGCCATTTGCTTTATAGCACTTACTTCTCAATAAGTATGGGATTCTATTTAGTTGACATATAACTTTTTTGTTTTCAGGTCCAAATATGCCTTATTATTTATATATCAACTAAATAAGTTTGGTTACGTAATTTTTACAAAATGAGTTATACGATAGAAGGGCTTTAAGCCCTTTTAAATTTTATTCAGTATATTTTATATGCTTCTTTTATCTTTTATCCTATAAAAAATAATGATATTTCTATGTTTTTTTATGACATACAGTTCAAACATGAATTTTCTTTTGCTAAAAGAAGGATTTTATAAATTTTGAGCTTGTAAAAGGATTGGCTGTAAATTTAGAAGGCTTTAAGTATTTTCACTTGAGCTGGTGGTAAGTAAACGTAGAAACGCCTTTTTTTGTGAATGTCAGGAATATTTATGTCAGCATTCCGGCATCACGGTTTTCCCTTTCATGATGTCTTCCAATCAAAAAAAGTAATTTTGGCAAACTTTTAGATTGATGAACAAGGCTAGGTTAACCATATCAGTACTTATATCCACCTACAACTGGCCCGAAGCCTTAGGATTGGTACTGCTAAGTTTATTAAAGCAAACCCGTTTGCCTGATGAGATACTAATTGCTGACGATGGGTCCGGGGCAGATACCAAAGCATTGATAGATCATTACCGAAGTTTATTCCCCATTCCTTTAAAACATGCACATCAGGAAGATAAAGGTTTTAGAAAATGCCTGATCCTAAATAAAGCTGTTAAATTAGCAGAAGCTGAGTACATCATTGAGATTGACGGTGATATTATTGTAAACCCTAAATTTATCGCCGATCATGCACGTGCTGCGTCCAAAGGATACTTCATGCAAGGCAGCCGTACGATGCTTAGCGAGGCAAAAACCATAGAAATATTCAAAACTAAGCAAATTAACTTTCATTCGTTGTCCAATGGTGTGTACAGCCGGTTTAATGCTATCCGTATCCCATTATTGTCTTTTTTTTTTAATCCAGATCCGCGTAGCTCTTGGAATGTAAAAGGATGTAACCTGGCTTTCTGGCGTGATGATTATATCCGGATCAACGGCTATTATAATGATTTTGAAGGCTGGGGCTGGGAAGATTATGAGTTTGCTGCCCGCTTGATTAATGCCGGTATCTTGAAGAAGCGCTTAAAAATGGCGGCCATCAGCTACCATATCTTTCATCAAATGCACCATCGTGAAAACTTTTTACCCAACGAGTTGATTTATCGCCGGACAATAGCAGAAAACCTAACCTATTGCAGTAGCGGCTATCATGAAGTTTAAAGTAGGCAGAGCAGTAACATTATTATGGTGAAGATTACAAGTTTGATAATTTTATATCTGTTAAGCCGAAAAGGGTATGGGTGCTGTTTGCAGAAACTCCCATCTATGCGTAAAGCAAATCCTTTTAAGTAGCCATGTGTTATATTTCCCCATAGTCTGCCCGCTTCCAAAATATTTTTTTGCCAAGTTACTTGCCAAGCTATAATAGGGCTTAAAGATTTGCCAATTTTAATAGTGCGGTAATAATTGGTAAGTAATTCAGCAGAAATTTGTGCAACGGCTAATAGAAACAACCATTTTACTAATATCGAAAAAATAATACAGCAAACAGATACTATAAGGATTAACAACAGTGTTTCAATAGTATTCGTGAAGTCGTAGTAAGTATACAAATTAACGGGATGGAGCCTGGCAACTTCTGAGGCTCCTTCCCCATACAAAAATAGTCTTCGGGTTTGTCCGGTGCCTTTTCCCCACCACGGATGTTTAACTACTGCATCGGGTACTGACTGATATTTTTTCAAATGGTTTTCAAATGCGTTTCTAAACAGTAGTTCCATGTCTTCGGTGCTTTTAGTAAGCTTAGGTAAGAACCGGCGGTTACTAAGTAAGCTACGATTAAGTAGTATATTAGCTGTTGCCGACCAATACATATCCACCTCTCGTCTGGCCATCTGGAAATGAGTGGAAACCCCTATAATTTGCAGTGCCTCGGTTACTGAATTAATAGGCGGTGGAAACTCGGTTACACCAACAAAGCCTAAAGCATCTGGTTTAAGTAAAATTTGCCTGGCATAAGCAGATAATAAATCGGCATTGGGAAGTACATCATCATCTAATAATAATATCCATTGCCCCTGTCCGGCATCTATACCTTTATTACGAGTTTTCGAAAAGCCAAGATTAACAGGATTAATAAGTAGATGTACATTATTACGCTCACTAAGTTGCTGAATAAAAGCTGGAATTTGTAAACTCGGGTTATCTGCAACAATATAATAATTAATAATAAAGCCTTGAGGTAAATTTAAGTTCAGCATTGGTACTAAGTATTGCTCATCCAGCCTGAAGGAGGGAATTACGATATCGATGCTTACTGTCATTGTTGTAAAAGTATCTTTGTTATAATCTGTTTTACTTATTACAAGTAAAAAAAATTATGAAAGAAGGCATATCAATGCTAAACAATACATAAAATAATGAAAACCTCTAAGTAGTATTATGCAGTTGACCATCATTATAAAATGTAAGAGCTTGTTTAAAATTTATTCAGAATATTTTTCATGCTTCTTTTAAAATATAAAAAACATTAATTAGTCTATTTCAATCTATTGAATCTGATGCAAACAAAAACTTTTTAGGGCTAAAAGAAGCATTATAAATTTTTCGATATAAATTTAAAAGGCTTTAAAATATCGAACTAATATTATAGCAGTAGTATAGATTATTAGCTTGATAATTTTATATCTATTAAGTCTGAAAATCTTAGATTTAGCAATAGTACCATCATAGTTAAAGCGTTCGCCTATGCCAGTTAGTCTAAAACGAAACATATTGCCTGCTAAAATTCCAAACTCACAAGTATTGCGTATTAGCATTACATTAAATGCTGTAATCAATTCTATTTTATGGATTTTACGGTGTAGCCTTACTATGTTCACTATATACTCAGTGATAATTGTAATTAAGGCAAAATACATTATATATATAATAAAGTTATAATTTACTGCAAAAGCTGCAAAAGCTGTTAGTACAGTAATCAGTAACATTTCAGAAGTATTTAAGAAATCATACCATTTATACTGCGGGTTGCGTTCGGCAAGGTAGCTATTACCAATACCTAAACGGTAAAACCGGGCGTAATCTGTTTGCCCATTTTTCCACCAGGGATGTTCAACCTGCGCTGCGGGCAAACATTTATAATTTTTAAATCCATTTAACTGCCTGACCCTTAAAAAGAAATCGACCTCTTCTCCGCCCCCTTTTTTTGGATAAGCAGATGAAAAGCGGACATCACCTACAGCACTGCGTTTAATCATGATATTAGCGGTTGCGCCCCAAGGGTAAGATTCGTTGTTACGAGCTGCATTGAAGATACTTATCGAGCCATCGGCATCAACGGCTTTGGCAAAGGAAGTTGGCGGCGGCGGCATATCTACCAGGCCAATAAAGCCTGTTTCATCCGGGTATTTTTCAGCAGCCTGGGTATAAGTAAGTAAAATGTCGGGTGCAACTTTTATATCGTCATCTAAAAAAAGTATCCATTCATTATGCCCGGCTTCTATGCCCCGGTTACGGGTAGCAGAGGCCCCCATATTTTGTTCATTGATTAGTAAAGTAACCGTATTATTATCTACTAATTTCTGTATTGAAATATCAACAACTATATCTGGATTATCCGCAATCAAGTAAAAATGTATCTCTGCAATGGCAGGCCTTTTTAAATTAAGAATAGGTAATAAAGTTGCCGGACTTAGGCGAAAAGAGGGAATAACAACATCAATACAAATGGACATAAGCAATATTTATGCAAAAATAGCTTAATTTTGTTTATATAAAAGCTGGTCTCAACCTGAGTTTTATTGATGTTGAAACCGGCTTTTACTCAACTTAAATTAGATAATCTAGCGATAAAATTACTTACTGTTTTATACTACTTTTATCTTACTGTTTACCTTTCTTTTTGTATGCACTCCAGATTGCTGACGATAAAATATTTATAGTATTGGTTTTTTTTGAAAGAGGATTGTCGAATAAAGTGGTAATTGTATTTTTATTATTACGGTCAATTGAATTTCTTACCATCCAATATTCCTTGTATTGCTTTTTAAATGCCATTGTATAGATTGCGTCATCAATTAGTTTTTCCCTATACATCCAGTTGATAATATTGAGTTCTTCTACAAAGTTTAACCCGCTTTTATACGCCTTACCGCTTACATCCTTATCGTGTTTCCTAAAATAGTTCAATACTTTTCCACTGATATGGGTTTTGCCATGCCTTGCAATTTGAATCCAAAAAAGACGGTCACCAGAAAATTTAAATGTTGTAAATTCTGATGGTACATATTTGAATTTTTCCCTTTTAAAAATGGCCATGCTCGCATTGTAAATAGATACCTTTAGGGCCAGGTACTCCTGAATAAAAACCTTGCTTTCTATCACTTCAGACAAACAACGATGGTTAGACTGCCATCTTATCTCATTCTGCTCATTGATACAGGACATCTGGCAATAACTAATTACACATTGATCGTCCTTTCTCATGCCTTCAACAAGGGTTTCTAAAAGCGACGGTTCACACCAGTCGTCACTTTCAGCAATCCAAACATACTTTCCATTAGCAAGATTGATACCTTTTTCCCACTGTAGGAATGGACTTCCGCTATTTGCACTATTAAAGACGGTGTGGCTAATCTTTGGATTTCCGATATACTGCTCTATTACCTCTTTGCTGTTGTCTGTAGAACAATCATCTAAAATAATCAACTCGAAATCTTGAAAAGTTTGATTAAGTACAGTGTCTATCCTTTGTCTTAGAAACTGGGCATGATTATAATTTGGTATAATAACAGATACTTCTATCATTGTAATTAAGATTTATTGCAATTATGTAAATAGATGTATGGAGATAAGCACTTTCTACAACTCTTTGTCCAATCTTTCAACCAGTATGAACTTTTAATCTAAAATAGATAGAAGCATTTCTTCATGTTTACTTTTACGTTAAGCGTTCAAATAGAAAATTCAAACTACAGGTGGACCTGCTTACCGTTATGTCTGGAAAATATTTATTGTTGTCTATCTTAATCACCAAAAGTTTGCATATCGATCAGCCTCTTATACAAACCATTTTTGCTGATGAGTTGCTGATGATTGCCCTGTTCTGCAATGCGGCCGTTTTCTAAAACCACAATCTCATCTGCATTTTGGATGGTGCTTAAACGGTGCGCAATAATTAACGAAGTGCGGTTCTTCGTCAAATTGTTCAAAGCGTCCTGCACTAATTTTTCTGATTCGGTGTCCAAAGCCGAAGTTGCTTCGTCCAGCAGCATAATTGGCGGATTGCTTAAAACGGCACGTGCAATACTGATGCGCTGTTTTTGCCCGCCCGAAAGTTTTGATCCGCGGTCGCCAATATTGGTTTGATAGCTGTTCTCGGTATTTAAAATAAAATCATGTGCATTGGCAATGCGGGCGGCAGCTTCTACTTCTGCTTGTGTGGCATTTGGTTTTGCAAAAGCGATGTTGTTAAAAATGGTATCGTTAAATAAAATAGATTCCTGGTTTACAATTCCCATCAAAGCCCGGACAGCATCGGTTTTGATATGTTGAATGTCTTTTCCATCAATCAATATCCGGCCGCGAGTTGGTTCAATAAATCTTGGCAGCAGATCCATTAAAGTTGATTTTCCACCTCCCGAAGGGCCAACCAACGCAATGTTTTTTCCTTTCGGAATGATGAGCGATACTTCTTTTAGCACCTCTTTTTCGTTGTAAGCGAAAGAAACGTTTTCCAAAGTGATGCAATCAGAAAAAGTATCGATAAAAACAGCATCCTGTGCATCCGTGATTTTTGGCTTTTCATCGATCAGTTCCAGCACGCGTTCGCCGGCCGCAATGCCCGAATGGATATTGCTGAAAGCATCAGAAATAGCTTTTGCCGGGCGCATCACCTGCGAAAACAAAGCGATATAAACAATAAAATCGGCAGCTTTAAGGGATGAAGAACCTGCAATGATCAGCGAGCCGCCATATAAAACAATTCCGGCAACCATCGAAACACCCAAAAATTCGGAAACGGGCGAAGCCAACTGCTGGCGGCGTGCCATTGTGCGGATGATGCGGGAATAGTTGCTGTTTTCGGCACTAAATTTTTGTTTGATAAAATCAACAGCGTTAAAGGCTTTAATGATTTTGATGCCGGATAAAGCCTCGTCCAAATAACTGATCATGTTGCCATAAGATTGCTGTGATTCTGTTGCCTGTTGTTTCAAACTTTTCACAATTCGCGAAATAATAAAAGCAGAAACCGGTATCACCAGCAAAGAAAACAAGGTGAGTTTATAGCTGATCAGGAACAGCATCACCACATAAGCGATCAATTGAAAAGGTTCTTTAAAAATAACCTGCAGCGTGCCGGTAACCGAAAACTGCACCACTTGTACATCAGAAGCAATTTTGGAAATGATATCACCTTTACGTTCATTGCTGAAATAACCTAAATGCAGATCCATCACATTGTTAAAAACAGCTTTACGGAGATTGAGTAAAGTATGGATACGCAGGTTTTCCATGATCCGTTGCGATAAATAACGGAACAGGTTGCTCAAAAAAACGGAAACCACAATGGTGATACATACAAATTTTAAGGCACCATTAATGCCGTATTCTATTGTGGCGCGGTAAGCATAATAATTGAAAGTATCGATTACGGAAAGCCAACTGGAAGGCTTTGCCACAATATGCTGTGCACTGTTGTTGAACAAAGTATTTAAAAGCGGCGCCAGCAAGGCCAGGTTGAGCGTATTGAATATGACAGAAAGAATGGTGGCAATAATGTAAGGAATGGCAAATTTTTCTATCGGTTTTGCAAAAGAAAGCAGGCGGAGGTAGGTTTTCATTCAAGGTATTAAGCCTGCAAAATTAAAAAATTTTGAAGGTTGAGGGAGTTGGTTTAATATTGTGGATGAAATATTAAGATGTTTGATTTACAAATGATTTTTTAGAAGGGTGTCAATTTCTTCATTTGAAATAGTGTCTTTCTCTCCCTTGTTATAGATAGATAAAAGAAAAATAGTTTCGGCAACAATTTTTACAAATGTAATTACCCTTGCTCCTCCAGACTTACCTTTTTTTTTAGAGGCAATTGAAATACGTATTTTGTATACATCGTTTCCTAAAGAAGTTCCAATTGTAGGGTTTTTGATAAGTTCTTCCCCAAGTTCGGCAATTTCTTCACGAAGTGAAGCATATTTTTTAATTAACTTTTTAGCTTCTTTTTTAAAGTTATCTGTAAGCTCAACTTTATAGCTCATTTAAAAATTCTTGCAGAGGTGTAGCTTTTAGTTCACCTTTATTTATTAGGCGCATTTCCTCAAAACCTTTTTTTAAATTTTCGATGATTTCTTCCTTTGTTGGCCCGTCGTCATCCGTTTCGATTTTTTTAACGTAAGCAAGATTTTTAGCCAATTGAACGAAATGCTTATAATCTTTATCTGTTGTATAGATAGTTACTTGTCTCATATTATTTTCTTTAATCAACGGTTTTTAATTTAGGAATAATGTATGTCATACTGTTTTTACTAGTATAAATTAAGCGTTCATCAATTCTTCAATATGTTCGGCTTCTAAAGGAATATCAGCCATCAGGTCTGTATTTCCGTTTTCGGTGATCAGGATATTATTTTCCAAGCGGATGCCTAAGCCTTCGGCAGGAATATAAATGCCAGGTTCTACCGTCAGTACGTTTCCGGCGGCAAAAGGCGTATATCTTCCGGCAAAATCATGCACGTCCAAACCTAAGTGATGCGAAGTGCCGTGCATGAAATATCTTTTGTACAGCGGCATGGCAGGGTTTTGATTTTCTACATCATGCCGGTCCAACAAACCTAATTTAATTAATTCTGAAGTCATGATCTTGCCAACTTCTTCATGATAAGTGTTCCAGATCGTTCCGGCTTGTAAAAGCTGTGTTGCTTCTTTCATCACTTTCATCACTGAATTATAAACTTCTTTTTGGCGAGGTGTAAAACGGCCGTTAACCGGAATGGAACGGCTCAGGTCTGCGTTGTAATTTGCATATTCGGCACCAAAATCCATCAGTATCACATCACCCGGCCTGCAAATCTGGTTGTTGTCGTTATAATGAAGAATAGTTGCGTTGATGCCGGAAGCGATGATCGGGCTGTATGCATGGCCTGTGCCACGCTGCCGGATAAATTCGTGAATGATCTCGGCCTCGATCCCGTACTCTGCAACACCAGGTTTTACATATTTTAACACCCTAAAAAAAGCATCCCTGGTAATATTGCATGCTTTACTGATCAGTTCAACTTCTTCCTGTGATTTTATGGCACGTAGGTTTCGAAAAATCGGTGCAGCGCGTAAATATTGGTGCAAGGGGTATTTTTCCCGGATTTGCCGAATAAAACGCACGTCGCGATAAGGAACGGTATGCTGATAGCGGTCGTTTTCGTTGGTATTTAAATAAATATTTTCCGCATAAAAAATTACCGACGACAAGATGGCATCAAACTCTTGCAACCAGAGGATCGTTTTTATTCCAGATGCCTTTTCTGCTTCTTCCCGAGTGTATTTATGACCCTCCCAAACAGCAATCAGTTCATTTGTTTGTCTTAAAAAAAGTACTTCTTTGTACAAAGGGTTGGGACAATCAGGGAACAGCAGCAGGATACTTTGTTCCTGCTCTATCCCGCTAAGGTAAAACAGATCGGCATTTTGCTTAAAAAGGTGGTTTTGATCGCCGCTGCGCGGAAATTCGTCGTTGGAATTGATAAGAACCAATGAATTTTCTTTTAATTCAGAACAAAATTTTTTTCTGTTCGTATAAAATGCCTTATTGGCCATTCGTTCATATTTCATTGAAAGATAGGAGGTTATATTATAGATATAGGATTTTTATACTTATTTAAAAAAAAAATATAAAAATGGAACGGAGTTTGGTACAACGAATCAAACTTAATAACTATTTTTGAAAAAAAAATCACAATTAAAATTGTTTAATCTTAAAATTATGAATTATTCTACATTGAAGAAAACAGTTGTACTGTCGATTGCTTCTTTGGTGAGTGTTGTTGTAGCCCATGCACAAACCTCATCAGATTCGACTACAACCGTTGTTCCCGGCTCATCAAAGGTATTTGCTGGCAGGGCACAGTACAAAACCATCAGTATCGGTGCTAATGCCGGTGTATTGCAACCACAACTGTTTTTTGGCTCTAATGATTTTACCAAAAATAATCTGGAACTGGGTTATGGTATTTCTGTAAGGAAGCAGTTGGCCCATGCTTTTGGTTTGCAGTTGAATTTGATGCGCGGAACGCTTTCCGGTGACGATAGCAGAAACATTTCCGGTGCACAAGGTGGCACACGCGATGGTTTCCGTTCCTTCAAAACAGATTTGGCTTACTATGCCAATTTAATGGGCGTAGTTAACGTAGCGACAGTAGATTTCCTGCGCAGGGAAAATTTTGTTAACTTTTATGTTACCGGTGGTGGCGGTTATGCTGCTTACGCACCTAAAGTAACTTTTCAGGACAATACCACTTTTGATTATAAAAACAACGCCAATGGCGGAAGAAAATACATTCATGAACTGATTATCCCGGTTGGGGCAGGTGTAAAATTCAGATTATCAGACGGTGTTGCATTAAACTTAGGCTATACAGCTAATTTTGTTGATGGTGATAACATCGATGGTGCAGCTGTTCGTTATCCTACAAAAGATAGATTTTCTTACACTTATGGTGGTTTAGAATTTACTTTGGGTAAAGCAGGAAAACCGAATTTAGACTGGGTTAACCCGCTAGCCATGATGTATGATGAGTTGAAAGACCCAACTTTACGTCAGGAAGTTGAAGCTTTAAAAGGACGAGTATCAAATGTTGAAAAAGCAGTTGACGATTTGAAAAAGGATTCTGACGGTGATGGCGTATCAGATCAATTCGACAAATGCCCAGGCACACCTGCTGGTACCGTAGTTGACGGTTCTGGTTGCGAAATCAAATTCCCTAAACCGGATACAACTATTGCTACTACTACTGCCGGAAATTATTCAAACATCCAGTTCGAGTTTGACAGTTCAGTATTAAGGACTTCAGCTTATCCAACTTTAGACAGGGTTTCTGCTGATATGAGAAGCAACACTGCTACAATGATTGAATTAGATGGTTATGCTTCTTCTGAAGGTTCTGCCGCACACAACATGCGCTTGTCTAAAGACCGTGCAAACTCAGTTAAAACTTACTTAGTTAACTCTGGTGTTGATGCTAAACGTTTAAAGGTTAAAGCTTACGGCGAAACCAATCCAATAGCTGACAATTCAACAGAACAAGGACGTGTACTAAACCGTCGTGTTGAAATCAAACCAGGTATGTAATTAATTAAATTAATTCATATAAAGGGGTTCAGAATTTTCTGAACCCCTTTTTTTATATTTGTACTATGTATTTTTTCAGGAAAAAAGATGAAAACAGGCCGGATAATTTTAATATCAGGGCCATGCATTTTATAAACAAAACAGCTATCATTATATTTTTGCTGGGCATTATCTGGAAACTGATCGACTGGTTTATATTAAGAAAACGATGAAAACAATTATCCATACCAAAGAAGCACCCCAGCCTATCGGCCCTTACAACCAAGCCGTTGCTGCCGGTGGCTTTTTGTTTATTTCCGGCCAGATCGCTTTGGATGCTGCAAGCGGAGCATTGGTTACCGAAGATATTACAGCAGAAACCCATACGGTATTGAAAAACCTGAAAGCGATTTTAGCGGAAGCCGGATTAACTTTTGACCATATCGTTAAAACCACTATTTTTTTGGCAGATATGAATAATTTTGGTTTGATAAATGAGATTTACGGTTCTTACTTCACCGGAAACTTCCCGGCGAGGGAAACGGTGGAAGTTTCTGTGCTGCCAAAAAACGTAAACGTAGAAATTTCGGCTATTGCTGTTCAGGCTTTGTAAGTAGGTTTGGCCGATACTGTTTTTACCTGCCTAAAACCGGTGCGTATTAATCCCTGATCTTTTTGAACGAATTCTTTCAAACTACTGTTGAATATTTAAAAGGTGTTGGCCTTGCACGGGCCACGGCTTTAAAAAAAGAACTGGGAATAGCTACTTATGGCGATCTGCTGCAATATTTCCCCTTTAAATATATTGACCGCACCCGTTTTTATAAGGTAAAAGAAGCATCAGCAGATTGGCCTTGCGTACAGATCATTGCCCGGCTGACGCATAAAGAAATCGTTGGTGAAAAAGCAGCCCGGCGTTTAGTTGCTGCTGCGCAGGATGATACCGGCCCGATAGAATTGGTTTGGTTTCAGGGAATCACGCGTGTTTTTGATAGTTTGATCGTTGGCAAAGCTTATATTTTTTTTGGCAAGCCCGGCTTTTTCAATGGCAAATTACAAATCGCGCATCCGGAAACAGAGCTTTATAATACTAATCCGGATAAAAGTAACGGCAGCCAGGCTTTACAACCCGCATACACTTCTACCGAGAAACTAAAGAAGTTTTTACTGGATTCTAAAGGGATCCAGAAACTGGTGGCCAATTTGCTGGAGCAGTACGGTAAAAATATAACGGAGAACCTGCCGCCCTATATTCTGGAAGAAAATCAATTGATCGAAAGGGGCAAGGCTTTCCGGAAAATACATTTTCCTGATCATTTTGAGCAGCTAAAAGAAGCATCCAAGCGCTTGAAGTTTGAAGAGCTTTTCTTTCTTCAGCTTAAATTATTAAAGAACAAATTGTTCAGGTCGGAGAAATTTAAAGGCAATATTTTTGGAAACGTCGGCTTTTTCTTCAACGAATTTTACAAGCATAAACTTCCTTTTGCCCTTACTTCGGCACAAAAAAGAACATTGAAAGAAATACGTTCAGACACACAAAAAGGTGTTCAGATGAACCGCTTACTACAGGGCGATGTGGGCAGCGGAAAAACGGTCGTCGCGCTGATGAGCATTTTACTGGCATTGGATAATGGTTTTCAGGCCTGTATGATGGCACCGACAGAAATTTTAGCCAATCAGCATTTTCAATCTGTAAAACAATTGTTGGGCGAAGGCTTTGTTGAAGTGGCATTATTGACAGGATCAACGACAAAAAAAGCACGAAGGACCATTCACGAAGACCTGGAAAGCGGAAAACTGCATATCCTGATCGGTACGCACGCTTTGATCGAGGACAAAGTGCAGTTTAAAAACCTCGGCTTTGTAGTGATCGATGAGCAGCACCGTTTTGGTGTGGAGCAACGCGCAAAACTATGGCGTAAAAACAGTATCCCGCCGCATATCCTGGTCATGACGGCAACGCCTATTCCCCGTACACTTGCCATGACGCTGTATGGTGACCTGGATATTTCTGTAATTGATGAATTACCAGCCGGAAGAAAACCAATCGAAACCAAACACTTTTTTGAGGGCAGCCGCTTACGCGTTTTTGGTTTTATGAAAAATGAAATTGCAAAAGGCCGACAGGTTTACGTGGTTTATCCGCTAATCAAAGAAAGCGAAAAGCTGGATTTAAAGAACCTGATGGACGGGATTAAAGTGATGTCGAGGGAATTTCCTTTGCCCGAATATCGCATCAGTATTGTACACGGGCAACTTTCGGCAGCGGATAAAGCGTTTGAAATGCAGCGTTTTGTAAAAGGCGAAACCCAGATCATGGTGGCCACAACAGTAATTGAAGTTGGCGTAAACGTGCCCAATGCTTCTGTTATGGTCATTGAAAATGCAGAGCGTTTCGGGCTTTCTCAACTGCATCAGTTGCGCGGAAGGGTTGGGCGGGGTGCCGAACAGTCTTTTTGTATTTTAATGAGCAGCCAGAAGTTATCGAAAGATGGAAGAATGCGACTGGAAACGATGGTTAGAACTAATGATGGGTTTGAAATTGCAGAAATAGATTTACAATTGCGCGGGCCGGGCAATATCGAAGGAAAACAACAAAGCGGCGTATTGGATTTGAAACTGGCCAATTTGATGGAAGACCAGGACATTTTGCTCCGGGCAAGACAGACGGTAGAAGCTATTTTTGAGGAAGATCCGCAACTCGTTTTACCTAAAAACCAGTTGCTGCAGCAACACTTCTCGCAGCAAACGGAAGGTTTAAGGTGGAACAAAATCTCCTGAACCCATTTCACTAAGCCCGCACAAATTTTAACTTTGTTGCTCAAGCTGCTTTTATGAAAATTAAATTTTTACTTTCTCTTTTTATCGCCTTTTCTTTCGCCGCATCTGCCCAAAATACAGATTCTTTATTTTTGCGGAAAATATACGATGAAGCACTGGTAAACGGCCAGCCCTATCAAAACCTGGAATACTTGTGCAAACAGATCGGGCCGCGGTTAAGCGGATCAGCAAATGCAGAAAAGGCGGTCAACTGGACGAAAAAACTGATGGGGCAGTATGGTTTTGACCGTGTTTTTTTACAGGAAGTGATGGTTCCGCACTGGGTTCGCGGAGAAAAAGAGCAGGCAAAAATAATTTCCGGAACACAGCAGATCACAGTGCCGGTTGTGGCTTTAGGCGGTTCTGTAGCTACTGCAAAAGAAGGGTTAAAAGCCGAAGTGGTTGAAGTGCAAGGCTTGCAGGAATTAAATATTTTAGGCGAAAAAGTGATCAAAGGGAAAATTGTGTTTTACAACCGTCCGTTTGACCCGCGTTTTATTGAAACCGGCGCGGCTTACGGAAACGCAAGCGACCAGCGTTTTCGAGGACCGGCAGAAGCGGCAAAATATGGGGCAGCAGGGGTGATCGTTCGTTCGATGACAGAAATCATAGACGATTATCCGCATACCGGTGCAACAGCTTATGAGGAAGGCGGAAATAAAATCCCGGCGGCTGCCATTTCCACCAAAGGTGCAAATCAGTTAAGTGGTTTGCTGAAGCAAAAAAAAGGTGTTCAATTCTACTTAAAACAAAACTGCCACACTTTACCCGATGTGCTTTCTTACAACGTGGTAGGCGAATTAAAAGGAACCGAAAACCCGAATGAATTTATCACCGTTGGCGGCCATTTGGATTCCTGGGACCTGGCGGAAGGCGCACACGACGACGGAACAGGCGTGATGCAATCGGTAGAAGTGTTGCGTATTTTTAAAGCTATGGGTTATCGCCCAAAGCATTCCATCCGTGCGGTAATGTTCATGAATGAGGAAAACGGTCATAAAGGCGGTTTGAAATATGCCGAACTGGCGCAAAAAAACAATGAGAAGCATATAGCCGCTATTGAAACAGACGAAGGCGGATTTACACCGCGCGGTTTTTCTTTTAGCGGTGTACAACCGGCAGTTTTACAGGGAATGATCAAAAACTGGAAACCTTTACTGGAACCTTATGAAGTGGAACGCTTAACAAAAGGCGGCGCCGGAACCGATATCGAACCTTTAAAAGAAACTGTTCCAGGTGTTATGCTGATTGGTTTCCGGCCGGATTCGCAGCGTTATTTCGATCTGCATCATACAGCGAAAGATGTTTTCGCGAACGTGAACAAACGCGAACTGGAGTTAGGGGCGGCATCTATTGCCTCGCTCATCTACCTAATCGATCAGCACGGTTTGGTGTTTAATTAAAACAATTCAGCTGTAACCATGCTTCTTTTACCATATAAAAATTAGTGTCTGTGCCCGACGAAGATCCCCTGTTCATAACTAAACCTGACCCGTTTGCAACCCTTCGTTTTAAAGAATTCAGATCGTATTTGTGTATGCGGTTTTTTCTAACGTTTGCCTACCAAATGCAGGCTGTAATTGTGGGTTATTACATTTATCAGTTAACAAAAAGTGCACTGGCTCTGGGTATGATCGGTTTGACAGAAGCAATCCCTTCTATTGGAATTGCCTTGTACGGAGGATATGTGGCAGATAAATCCGAAAAAAAACGACTGCTGTTAATGATCTTTTCGGTCATGTGGATTTGCTCGGCAATCATGCTGCTGGTCACTTTGCCAGGGGCGCACCACTACCTCAGCAATGCACACATTGTCCTGATCATTTATTTTATGATCTTTTTTATCGGCTTGGCACGGGGCTTTTACGGGCCAACAGCTTTCTCGGTCATGACGAGGATTATTCCGCGTAACCTGTATCCTAATTCTTCTACCTGGAACAGTTCAACTTATCAAACCGCTTCTGTGTTGGGGCCGCTGGCGGGCGGGTTGTTGTTTGATCATCTGGGTATTTCCGTTACCTTTTCTTTTGTGGTCGTTTTTATTACCACCGCCATCATAGCCATTATCACTTTAAATAAACACGAACCGGAATTTGTACCAAAGGAAAGCATTTATAAAAGTTTGTCTGAAGGGATCGGTTTTGTTTTTGGCAACCGGATGCTGCTGGGCGCTTTGAGCCTGGATCTGTTCTCGGTGTTTTTTGGCGGAGTAGTAGCCTTACTGCCTATTTTTGCCAATGATATTTTAAAAGTAGGGGCAGAGGGATTTGGTTTGATGCGTGCTGCAGATTCTGTTGGCGCCGTATTGACCATGTTGGCCATGACGCGCTTTTCGCCCATGGGCAAACCCTGGCGCAACCTGCTGATTGCGGTCACAGGTTTCGGCATCTCTATTATTTGCTTCGGCTTTTCTAAAAACTTCTACCTCTCGTTGTTCTGCCTGTTTATGCTGGGCGCGTTTGATAGTGTGAGTGTTCTGATCCGATCTACCATCATGCAGTTGCTTACGCCGGATCAAATGCGTGGGCGCGTATCGGCCGTAAATTCTATGTTTATTGGTTCTTCCAACGAGATCGGTGCTTTTGAATCTGGTGTTGCCGCCCGTTTAATGGGAACGGTTACTTCAGTTATTTTTGGAGGATCAATGACGCTGATCATTGTGCTGACCACTTATTTTAAAACAAAAAAACTGATCCCGCTGCCTTTGAATGAAATTAACGCACAGGAAGCAGCTAAAGTGTAAATAAAGTTTTGTCCTTTGGCGGCCTTATTGTAATTCTGCATAGTTGAATTTTTCGAGCAAAAGGCGTAGCCTTGGTTTATATGGTAACAATGGAATTAATTCCATTGTTATAAAACTGGCCGAGCCTACGGCTCTTGGTAATTTTTGTGCATGAACTTTTTCTGTTGAGATTTTATTCAAGGCAATGTATGCCATGCTTCTTTTATCAACCCAAAATCAATAAAGGTTTTGTTGAAAGAAGAATGTTCCTCCCGTCGTCGGAACAACAGCCCCTCTAAACTTCTGCCTCCGTTCTTTCCCCGATCTGCTGCCGCCACATGGCATAATACAAGCCTTTCAAATCCAGTAATTCGATATGTTTTCCTGATTCGATGATCTTGCCTTTTTCCAATACATAAATCCGGTCGGCATGTAAAATAGTAGATAAACGATGTGCGATCAAAATAGTGATGTGATTCTCTAACTCCGAAACATCGCGTATCGTTTTAGAGATTTCCTCTTCCGTAATCGAATCCAGAGACGAGGTGGCTTCATCAAAAACCAGCAAATCAGGCTTCCGCAGTAAAGCCCTGGCAATGGATAAACGCTGTTTTTCCCCGCCCGAAACCTTTACGCCGCCTTCTCCAATAACCGTGTCCAAACCTTTTTCCGCACGCGCCAATAAATTGTAGCAGGCCGCTTTTTGCAGCACATCCATACATTCTTCATCGGTTGCACCAGGTTGTACAAAGAGCAGGTTTTCGCGGATTGTTCCAGAAAATAGCTGCGTGTCCTGTGTTACAAAACCGATTTTTTCGCGTAACTGGTCCAGATCGATCTTCGAACTGCTGATGTCGTTATAAAGCACTTTTCCGTTTAAAGGCTGATATAAACCCACCAGCATTTTTACCAGCGTTGTTTTTCCGGAACCGGAAGGTCCCACAAAAGCAATGGTTTCCCCTTTTTCAACGCTAAAATCAATATCTGTAATGGCATTGCGGTTGCCGGTTAAATGCCTGAAACTTACTTTTTCGAAAGTGAGTGTGTTGATTTTAGGCAGATGGACCGGATTGGCAGGTTTTACATCTATTTCTGTTGATAGGATCTGCTTAAAGTTGTTTAAGGAAACTTCTGCTTCGCGCCAGGAAAGGATCACGTTGCCCAATTCCTGCAAGGGGTTGAACAGGAAAAACGAATAGAACAGAAAGGAAAAATACTGGCCCGGGGAAATGGTTTTCTCAAAGATCAAAACCAACAGAACCACCACCATCGTACTGCGCACAAAATTTACGGTTGTGCCTTGCGCAAAACTCATGCTGCGTACGTACTTTACTTTTTTCAGCTCTAAATCCAATATCTGGTAAGTGGTTTTGTTTAAGCGTTTGATTTCCTGTCCGGCCAGGCCCAGGCTTTTAATCAGTTCGATGTTACGTAAGGATTCTGTGGTAGAACCGGCAAGCGTAGTGGTTTGCATCACAATCTTCTTTTGGATCGTTTTTATCTTCCGGCTCAAAAACATGCTCACAAAAGTAATCACGGGAATGGCCGCAAAATAAACCAGCGTAACTTTGTAACTTACGTTGATGGAATAAACGATGATGAAGATCATCCCGATTAAGCTCACAAATAAAACACTGATAAAAGCAGTAATGAATTTTTCGCAATCCAGCCGTACTTTTTGTAAAATGCCCAATGTTTCGCCGCTTCGCTGATCTTCAAAAACCTGGTAAGGCAGCTTGAGTGAATGTTCCAGGCCATCGGCATACATCCTTGCGCCAACTTTTTGTGTGATGATGTTGGTATAATAATCCTGGAAGTTTTTAGCAATACGAGAAACCATTGCCGCGCCAACAGACAGGGCAATCAAGCCAAGAACGCCGTAAACAAAATCGTGATGGTTCAATACATTGCGTTTTTCGATAAACCGGTCAACAATACGGCCGGTAATATAAGGGTCGAGCAAAGAAAAACCCTGGTTAATGGCCGCCAGCAGCAAAGCCAGCCCAACAAAACCACGGTAGTTTTTTAAGTAACTGATGAGTATCTTCATGAATTGACAAAAGTATGAAAGAGAACAGCTATTTAAGGTGCTGTTTCTATTTTTCTTAAAAAAGGTTTTAATGATTTCTTTTTATTCAATAAGAAATTAAATTTTTTAGTTAAATGTATTTGTAAATTGCAATACAATTAAACCTAATCACTAAAAAAAACTTACCGCTTTTCCTGCTTAATCGCATGCAGTTTTTTGTTTTTTGTTGGTTCTTGTAAAAAAGAAGCAAAAATCGCAGTACCAATACCTAATAAGGTTGCTGATAACCTTGTTTAACCTGAAGAAATAACAACTTGGTTTGTTTGAATGCCACAGGTTAAGCCAGCAGATGTATTATTAAAAGCAGCACAGCGAGCTATAATCAATGGTGTACAGGTTGTGCGTATTCCAGTTGCAACCAATGCTGCAATTTATTTTACTAAAGAAAATGACTCTTTGAAAGTTTATGCTTATAAATGGATTTACACTAATGCTAATAGTGTTTACCAAATCCCGTCCATAAATCCCGGATACAATTATGCTCCCGTATGGGGCCATTATCCTCCTTGAAGGGGCAAGTGTTTAAATGACCGCATCATTCAAATTTTGATACGGTCTCTTTTTGCTTTTAAAGATCAATGGTTTGCCTAACTTCAGGCAGGATAAAGTTTAAACCGGCGGCAGCAAACTTTGCTTTTGCTGCTTCGTGGTCTAATTTGATAGGCGGAAAAGTATCAAAATGAACACCAATGATGTTTTTACAGTTGATAAAAGAAGCCGCTTTAACGGCGTCATCCGGCCCCATGGTGTAGTTATCGCCTATTGGTAAAAATGCCCAGTCTAAGTTTTCATCTTCCAGCAACTTCATGTCATAAGTTAAAGCAGTATCACCGGCTATATAAATCTTTTTTCCATCAGCATAAACAACATAACCAGCCGGGTTGCCGCCATAAGAACCATCGGGCATAGAACTGGAATGAATGGCATTGACCATTTTCACGCGGCCAAAATCAAAATTAAAACCGCCGCCGATGTTCATCCCATGAACCTTTTCTACGTCGTTTTTATTTAACCATCCCTGGAGTTCGGCAATACAGATCACCATTGCATTGCTATTGGTTTGAATGGTAAACAAATCTGCCACGTGATCAACGTGGCCATGTGTAAGTAAAATATAATCAGGTTTAATGGTATTGATATCAATGCCTTTTGCCAATTCATTTGGTGTAATAAAAGGATCAAACAATAATTTTGCGGTGGCAGTTTCCAACAAAATTGTTGCATGTCCGTAATAAGTAACTTTCATAGTTTCTTAAGTATTTCTACCTGGAACAAATTACTTCCCGAAAAGATTTCCCAACTCACCTAAATCTCCGAACATGTTCTTCGTCATCGCGGCCATTTCTGCCTGGTTAAGGTTTTCGGCCTGCTCTATTGCTTTGTTTACCGCTACGGCCAGCAGTTCTTCCAGTTCCTCACGGTCTGCTTCTTTATAAAAATCTTCATTGATGCTGATGGCTTGTACAACTTTGTTCCCGTTGGCTGTAACCGTGATTTTTCCGTTTTCGGCCGTGCCGATTACGGTAATGCTATCCAGGCGTTTTTTAACTTCGTCTGCTTTTTGCTGTGCTTCAAATAGTTTATCAAACATAATGCTGTTTTTACTGATATAAATTATTGATCTTCTGTTTCAATTCCATTACCGCTGTAAGCACTTTTCCGTACAATCGGCATGCCGGTTATTTTAAATAATTCGTCTAAATGAAGTAAGCTGCCGTTTACCATATTTCCCAATAAAACGATGGTGACATCATTCTTCATGTCCCTTAAAAAAATATGCCTGAACCCATGCCACCAACCTGTGTGATAAACCACTTTTTCTCCCGGCGCTTCAAATAACCGCCAGCCGTAACCGTAATTAAAGTGGCCGCGCAGCATCGGGTTCCTGTCGGTATAAGCAGAATCCTGGGTTTGTTGTTTGATTAAACGCCCGGAACGCATCGCACGGTCGAACAGGTACAGATCGGCAACAGTACTGTAAATCCCTTTATCCCCAACCGGGCCATCTAAAAAGTTTTGTGCCACAGAATATCGCCAGCTGTTACGGTCGTGCCCAACCACATCGGCCGGGATTTTGTCATAAACCGCTTTAGAATATACTGCTGTGTGCGCCATCTCGGCCGGTTTAAAAATATTTTCCTTCATAAACTGCGCATAAGGCATGCCGGTTACTTTTTCTATTATGGCGCCAAGCACCATAAAATTAGAGTTGTTGTAAAGGAAACGAATGTTTGGTTTATTAAAAGGGGCTGGTTTATATTGCGCAATTAAAGCCATTTCCTGGGCGTTGTTTAACCCCTTTCGTTGGTCACGATGTTCTTTTCTGTAAATATCATCCGTAAAATAAACATAGTTCATCATGCCCGAACGATGGGTGAGCAGCAAACGGATGGTGATGCCATCATAAGGGAAATCCGGGAAAAACTCCTTTACATTTTGATCCAGTTTCAGCTTGCCCCTTTCCATCAGCATTAAAATAGCCGTGGAAGTGAGGGTTTTAGAAACCGAGGCCAGCTCGAACTGCGAACTTAATTTCAAACTGTCGCGTGTTAAGTAATTGGCCCAGCCTAAAGCGTTTTCGTACAAAATTTTACCTTTTTTTGCAACCAGCACGTTACCGTTAAACCCATTATGTTTATGCAAGTTTTGCATAAAGTTATCAATTCTTTTATCGGCATCTTTAGGGTTGTATTTCAGGAGCGAAGTGGTATCAAACGGCGCTTTGTATGCTGCTTCCCGGGTTGTTTTTTTATGTTTTGAACAAGCCGTTAGTAAAAATAACCCGGCCGTTAGGGGTAAAAGGTAGTTCTGTAATCTCATTAACCTGTAAAATCTGTCGCTTAAAACGAAGGCGAAAATAAGATATTATATTACGGATGTTGGATAAAAAGTTTCAATATTATCATGCTTTTTTTACTTGCAGTTTTTTAATTTAAGATAGGCTCGTTTAAATTTTAGTTCATTTATTTACAATGCTTCTTTTATCGAATAAAAAATGGTGTTTCCCCTGCTTTTTTAATTGGTATAAAATACAAACACTTACTTTATAGGCATAAAAGAAGTATTATAAATTTCCTGATATTGATTTAAACCGGCAGCCGAATAGTCCGCTTTGCCGCGTTAGGGATTGGAGGGGTTTAGTGCGCAGCACCGGAGCGCAGCGCAGCCCCGCAAAGCCCGGCCCGCAGGGAAACGCCCAAATGTATAAAAAGTCAGAAAGTCAGGAAGACCGGAAGTTTTTCTTTTACTTCCAGACTTTACTGACCTCCTACTATACTCTTTTTATCAACTAAATTTTTATCTTATAAAAGAAGCATTGAAGTATATTTGAGGTATGGAAGCAATTATAATTAGAAGTGAAAACCTGCAGAATTTAAAGCTTTTGACCGAATTGGCCAGAAAATTAGGAGAAGAAGTTAGCACGTTGAACGCCGAACAAGCAGAAGATTATGCTTTGGGAATGCTTATGGAAAAGGAAAAAACGGGTGAAGAGGTAAGCCGTGAAGCCATTATGAAAAAACTTCGTGATTGATGAACATTTCTTTTGACCGCTCTTTTGATAAAAGCCCGGATAAAATTCAGGACAGAAATTTAAAGAAACGGATAGAAAAAATAATTTTATCAGTTGAAGATGCTGTTGCAATCGAATCAATTCCAAACCTGAAAAAGATGCAAGGATTCAAATCTTTTTATAGAATTAGGGTAGGGGATTATAGAATTGGGGTGGAATTAAAAAGCGTAGAAACAGTACGGTTTCTAATTATTGCCCATCGTAAAGACATTTATAAAGTATTTCCTTAAGAAACCCGAAAGGTAATTTTTATCTTTTAAAAATCCCCGCATACTCTTTTTACCACACCAATTTTTACCCGGTAAAAGAAGCATTGTAATTTTCTTGATTTTATAGCGATGCTTTTAGATTTAGCCCTAAATTTGGCAGCAATTATCGAATTAAAACTATGGGTTTCAGAATAGAACATGATACGATGGGCGCGGTGCAGGTGCCTTCTGATAAATATTGGGGCGCACAGACAGAGCGTTCGCGCAACAACTTTAAAATAGGGCCAGCGGCAAGTATGCCGGTGGAAATTATCGAAGCTTTTGCTTACCTGAAAAAAGCGGCTGCTTTTACCAATGTGGATTTAGGTGTTTTATCTTTCGAAAAACGCGATTTGATTGCGCAGGTTTGCGATGAAATACTGGAAGGAAAACTTTCCAATGAATTTCCGCTGGTGATCTGGCAAACGGGTTCGGGCACGCAATCGAACATGAACGTGAACGAAGTAATTGCCAACCGCTCGCATGTTTTGCAGGGAAATGTTTTGGGGGAAGGCAAAACCTTTATCCACCCGAACGATGATGTGAACAAATCGCAATCATCCAACGATACTTACCCTACAGCCATGCACATTGCCGCTTATAAAATGGTGGTTGAAACGACGGTTCCGGGCGTTGAAAAATTAAGGGACACCTTGCAGGCAAAAGCAGAAGAATTTAAAAATGTGGTAAAAATAGGCCGTACACATTTGATGGATGCCACGCCGTTGACTTTAGGCCAGGAGTTTTCGGGTTATGTTTCGCAGTTAACGCATGGTTTAAAGGCGTTGAGAAACACGCTGGAACACCTTTCTGAACTGGCTTTAGGCGGAACAGCAGTCGGGACGGGCATCAACACGCCCAAAGGTTACGATGTAAAAGTGGCGGAATACATTGCCGAATTTACCAATCTGCCTTTTATCACGGCCGAAAATAAGTTTGAAGCTTTGGCTGCACATGATGCGATTGTGGAAACGCATGGCGCTTTAAAGCAAATCGCGGTTTCGCTGATGAAAATTGCGAATGATATCCGGATGCTGGCTTCCGGGCCGCGTTCCGGCATAGGCGAAATCCATATCCCGGACAATGAACCCGGCTCTTCTATTATGCCGGGCAAAGTCAATCCAACCCAAAACGAAGCGGTAACGATGGTAGCGGCACAAGTAATGGGCAACGATGTAACGATTTCTATCGGTGGTTCTAACGGGCATTATGAACTGAACGTTTTTAAACCGGTCATGGCTGCCGCATTTTTGCAATCGGCCCGTTTAATTGGTGATGCCTGTGTTTCTTTTACCGATCATTGTGCGGTTGGCATCACGCCAAATTACGAAGGGATTAAAAAACACCTGGAAAATTCGCTGATGCTGGTTACCGCTTTAAACCCGCATATTGGCTATGAAAATGCAGCTAAAATAGCCAAAACAGCATTGAAAGAAAACCAGTCGTTGCGCGAAGCTGCTATTGTTTTAGGTTTGCTGACGAATGAACAGTTTGACGAATGGGTGCGACCGGAAAACATGATCGGCGGATTGAAGTGAAGTTTAAAAAGCTCACCGGCCTCACCAGCCTCACCCTAAATCCTTCTCCTTTGGAGAGGGACTTGTACCTTTCTGATGGTTAAAAAATATTGCTTCTTTTACCTGCTGTTTTTTGTGCTGATCCTGGCTTCCTGTCGGTTTAACCAGGCGGTGCAAAAGTCGGGTGTGATCTTTTTGCAGGGGGAATGGGCGCAGGATTCCGTCAGGCTTCAAAAAAAACTGCTTAATTATATGTTGTACCACTTCCGCTTTAGTTGCGATTCGGTTTTTATCACTACCGATAACTTCAGCAAAGTAAATTACGGCACCGATACCTGCATGAACAAGCACAAGTGGAAGGAATATGTGCGAGGGAAATATGAATTGCACCACGATACATTACGTGTAAGAGGCTTGTACTGTAACCCGGATTTCAGTTTGAAAAATACGGGCTGCTTCCATATCGGGGTTTATGAAGATCTGTTCAAAATGCAAAAACAAACCGACAAGTTGCTGCATGTCATTAGTTTTTCCAGTACTGTTCCATTTAATATCCGTCTCACCAAAAAAATCACCTGTAATCCTAAACCTTTATGATCATCATGAAAAAAACCAAATTGGGCATGCTTCTTTTATGCCTGCTTTTCTCTTATTTACCGCTGCAAAGTATGGCCTGGGGCAAGTTGGGCCACCGTGTGGTGGGACAAATTGCCGATAGTTATCTAACTAAAAAGGCACGGAAAAATATCCAACTGATTTTGGGGGATGAATCTGTAGCGATGGCCAGCACCTGGGCCGATTTTATCAAATCTGATAAGGACTACAGTTATTTATCGCCCTGGCATTATATCGATTTTGACAAGCCTTATACTTACCCCGAAATGCAGGCTTTCCTAAAGTTGGACACGGCAGTTGATGCTTATACCAAACTCAACCTGATCATTGCCCAGCTTAAAAACAAAAACCTGGAGCAAAGCAAAAAGCAAATGTACCTGCGTTTGCTCATTCATATCGTTGGCGACGTGCACCAGCCCATGCACACGGCACATACTGTAGATAAAGGCGGCAACGATGTGAAGCTTTTCTGGTTCAACAAGCCCACTAACATGCACGCGCTTTGGGATTCAAACATGATTGATGACGAGCAGTTAAGTTATACGGAATACACCAACTGGATCAACCACAGTACCAAAGCACAACGCACCGCTTTACAGCATGACGGCATCAGCAAATGGCTGTTTGAATCCAGCCAGATCTCCGAAAAATTATATACCGAAATTAAACCCGATGCACATTTAAGTTACCGTTATACGTTTGACCATATCGCCATTGCCAACCAGCAATTGCTGAAAGGCGGCATTCGTTTGGCCGGTATTTTAAATGAACTGTTTGGGTGAGGGAGGAGGTGAAGGGTGGAAAGGTGAAAGGATAAAGGTGCATGGTTTAGCCTTTCACCTTTCCACCCTTATCCTTTCTCAATGCTTCTTTTACCGGCAAAAAGATGGTGTCGCTTGTTTTATTTAACTGATTTTCTTAACTTTAAGCTATGATTAGAGAAATTGTAGAATCGGCAGAAAATACTTACACGCTTAATTTCCCTAATGAATTAATAGGGAAAAAAGTGGAAGTGATTGCGTTTGAGATTGAAGAAGAAAGCCATAAAACTCCTGTTAAAAAGAGTATAGAACAACTGAACAAAGAATTGGAAGGGCTTACCATAAGTCTGAATGGTTTCAAGTTTAATCGTGACGAGGCAAATGATTACCATTAAGAATACAGTTGCAATAGACACCAATATTATACTTTATTGTTTTGACGAAAATACGCAAGCTGCCAAAAAAGTATTAGCTCTTGATATTATAACTGGTTTTCCAAATTTTTCTTCCCAAGCACTTAGTGAAGTAATTAATATTTGCCATAAACGGTGGAAATATAACAAAAGCCGTTTAATTAAAGTATCAAATTTTTTGATTGAAAATTGTGCACTACATCCTATTGACCATGAAACAATCACTCTAGCTCATTCATTAATTTTAAAGTATGATTTTCAATATTTTGATGCTTTAATCATTGCTTCAGCCATTACTTCCAATTGCACAATTCTTTATTCCGAAGATATGCAGCATGAAATGGTGGTCGAAAATAAGCTTACCATCATCAATCCATTCCTTTAATGCCTTTTTTTAAAAAAAAGATGATTGAGTTGAACGGCTTTCCCTTTCCGCCCTTCTCCTTTAAACCCTTCCACCCTTCCGCCTCTTTTCCTACATTTGCCGCATGGCATCCAACAAACCATCTGTACCTAAAGGCACGCGCGACTTCTCTCCCGCCGAAATGGCCAAACGCAATTATATTTTTGATACGATAAAAGCAGTATTCCGCAAATATGGCTACCAGGAAATACAAACGCCTTCCATGGAAAACCTGGAAACTTTAACCGGGAAATATGGTGATGAAGGTGATAAATTGATTTTTAAGATATTGGACAGTGGAGAGTTTCTTGAAAAAACTACTACAATGAATGAACTTAAGGAATTACTAGAATTGAGCTCTGAAATGTTAGAGGTAGGAAGAGAATCAGATAATTTAAAAAATTCATTTGAAGAATCAAATGAGTTACTACAACAAAAACTTAACGAATCAGGATTAAACCGAGAGTTTCAAGCTTTATTGTTGTTTCAGAAAAAAACCGAAAAAAAAATTATAGATTATGTACAAAATTATCTTACGTCAAAAAATTTAACCCCTCAAATCTCCGAAAAAGCCCTCCGCTACGATCTTACCGTTCCCTTCGCCCGTTACGTAGTTTCTCACCAAAGCGAAATTACTTTTCCGTTCAAGCGTTTCCAGGTACAGCCGGTTTGGCGCGCCGATCGTCCGCAAAAAGGCCGTTACCGCGAGTTTTACCAGTGCGATGCCGATGTAGTTGGTTCTGATTCTTTGCTGAACGAAGCGGAATTTATCTTGATCTATGACGAAGCTTTAAGCAATTTCGGGTTAAAGGATTTCACCATCAAGATCAATAACCGAAAGATTTTATCAGGAATTGCGGAATTAATTGGCAGGCCTGAATTGATTGTTGACATGACCGTTGCCATTGATAAGTTGGACAAGATCGGCATGGACGGCGTAAGCAAAGAACTGCTGGAACGGGGTTTTACAGAAGATGACCTGCAAAAATTAAAGCCGGTAATTTCGTTAAGTGGTGAAAACGAGGGGAAATTAAGTGCCTTAAAAGAAGTATTAAAAGATTCGGCAATCGGTTTAAAAGGGATTGAAGAAATAGATACTGTTTTTACCTACCTAAAAATCAGTACGGTAAAAACAGCAAAAATAGAACTGGATATTACACTGGCCCGTGGTTTAAATTATTATACCGGTGCTATTTTCGAAGTAAAAACCAACGAAGCAGCGATGGGCAGCATTGGCGGAGGCGGACGTTATGACGATCTGACGGGCATGTTTGGCTTAAAGGGATTGACCGGAGCGGGGATTTCTTTCGGTGCCGACCGCATTTATGACGTGCTGGAAGAATTGAAATTGTTCCCGGAAGATGCCACGCAAGGCACCCAGGTTCTGATCTGCTGCTTAGATCGGGAATTTGAAAACTACGGCTTTAAGTTGGTGCAGCAGTTGCGGCAGCAGGAAATCCGTGCAGAATTGTATCCGCCGGGCGCAAAAATCAAAAAGCAACTGGATTATGCCAACAACAAAAGCATTGCTTATACAATGATCATCGGGAGTGAAGAAGTGCAGACTGGTTTGTTCACCTTTAAAAATATGCAAACCGGCGAACAGCAAAAGCTTTCTATAGATATGGTCCTGGCAAAGTTAACGGCGTAGTTTTGTTGTTTTCCGCTGTCCATGTCAGGGAATCTTATCACAACAAAACCATTACAGATTTTGTTGTGATAAAAGAAGCATGTAACATCAGCCATTAAAGAATATCTCCATCTTTGTTAGAAACGACAAAAGCAGCCTTGTCATTTCCGACAATGAAGTTGTTTAAACTTTTTAATTAGAAGGGGTTTCTCCTTGTCTATATAAAATCATCCCCCTAACCCCCTTCAAAGGGGGAAGTATGGCGGCTATCTTTCTAAACAATATAAATCGGGTTTAGAAAGGCATCGGTTGTGCAGCTTTCCCCCTTTTGAAGGGGGCAAGGGGGATGAGCTGATATTTAGCCGATAAAAGAAGCATGAAAATAAAACATGTCAAAAAATAAGTTTAAACAACTTCAATAGGAGAAATCTTCTTTCAAACAAAAGTTTACCTTTTTTTTAATTGATACGGCCGACCTGTACTTTATTTTGCTTCGCTTGCAATTAAATCCAACAAACTTTCTGTTTTAATGGGTTTTTCTAAAAAGTACTTAACAGATTTGTAAGTGCTGATTTTATCCACATAACTTTTACTGATAGAAGAAGTAAGGGCACATATTAAATAATTGTCCTGAATGGTTTTTGGTAAAGTTTCAAATGTTTCCACAAATTCAAAACCATCCATTAAAGGCATGTATATATCTAAAATAATAATATTTTTAATTTTGTCGCCGATAGTATCAGGGGCAGTTTTATTTATATGGTCATAAGCTTCTTGTGCACTTAAAAAAGATTTGATATTAAAATTTTTACTGATAGTTTGTAATCTCTTTTTTATAAGATAACAATCTTCTTTGCTATCGTCAATTATAATAAAATTGGTTTTTTGCTGCATGAAGTTTATTTTGTTGGTATCGTGATTGAAAAAGTTGTCCCTTCGTTAAAAACAGAGTTTACTGATATTTCCCCTCCGATTTTATGAACGGCATCATTAACATTATATAATCCAATGCCGGATCCAACCTCTTCTGCAGTTGCCCTGAAAAACATTTTAAAAACATCTCCTATATATTTTTCCTGTATGCCTATCCCGTTGTCTTTTACTTGTAAAGACGCAATCCCTTTTATTACTTGTATAGATAACTCTACCTTTTTGTCTGGATTGTCTTTTTGTTGATATTTAAATGAATTGGACAATAAATTGTTCAGTATAATTTTAAGCGACATGGAATCTGTTCTGAAAGGGCCGTTCTGCTCAACTTTAGTAATAAAATTTATATTTTTCAGCTTGGTGGTCATTTTAAAATTTTCTGCCTGGTCTTTTACAACATCTTCAAAGTTGATTTCTTTGATCTGCAGCTCGCCTTGTTTTAAACTGTAATAGTCATGGATGTTCAGGATAAAAACGTCCAGCTTTTTTACAGATTTTTCCATTAGCCGCAACATCTCTTTAATCTCGTCAATATCATCAATGTACTGCGCAACATCCGTTGCACCCAGAATGCTTAATAAAGGCCCGCGGATATCGTGCGTTACACTGTAGGCAAACTTCTCCAGTTCATTATACGCTTTCTGTAATTCCAGGTTCTTTATGGCAAGCATGGAATTGACCATGTAATATTTATTGGCCTGGTCTATGCAAGACAAAATATCTTCATTGGTCCATGGCTTTCTAACATACCTGAAAATATTGCCCCGGTTAATAGAATCAATTACAGATTCTATATCCGTGTATCCGGTTAATAAAATGCGTATCGGTAAAGGATAAGAACCAATGATTTCCTCAAAAAACTCTACGCCCGTTTGGTTGGGCATGCGTTGGTCGCAAAAAATAATGCGTATATCAGGATGTTTTTCTAATTGCTGAAGAGCCTCCTCACTGTCGTTTGCAACCAAAACCGTATAATCTATTCTGAAGGTTGCTTTAAAACCAATCAGATTATTAACCTCATCGTCTAAATATAAAATCTTGATCTTATCAGTTGTGCTCACTTTGGTAGTCTGCTATATTTTCCTCAAATATAAGGTGTAATTCTAAAATAAATTCTGTTCCAACACCTTCGGCAGAGTTTAAATAAATTTGTCCGTTATGTTTTTTGATCGTATTATGCACGATAGACATGCCTAAACCGGTACCTACACCTACATCTTTTGTTGTAAAAAAGGGCTCAAATATTTTATTTTTTATAGCTTCACTCATCCCGGTGCCGTTATCTTCTATTTTAATAAACAGTTTATGCGTGTCACATTCAGTCGTGATTTTTAGTATTCCGCCCGGCTTGTCGCCAAATTTTTCGCTGATTGCAAACACGGCATTGGAAATAATGTTCAGAAAAACCTGGTTTAACTTGCCGGGGTAGCATTCAATTACCGGGATATCGCCAAAGTTTTTTATTACTTGTATTTTTTTGCCGATAAGATTGTTGGCGATGATCAACGTTGATTCCAAGCCTTCGTTAATATCCGCTTTTTTTAGGTCGCCTTCATCCAGGCGCGAAAATATTTTCAAGCCTTTTACAATATCGGCTGTTCTGGAAGCGCCCTCGTGTATACCTTTTAAAAGATAGTTGATCTCTGTTTTCAGGTAATCAAAATCTATTTCCTCTTTATAGTCTTCCATCTGCTGCTGTTTCTCCTCAACAGAACCCTCTGTCAGGCTCAAATTTTCAATATTCTGCACAGCATCTATCAATAATTCCATGTCGCGTTTAAGCGGCCCTACGTTTGCCGTTACAAAATTGATCGGGTTATTGATCTCATGTGCAATGCCCGCCGTCAACTGGCCTAAGGAAGCCATTTTTTCTGCTTCTACCAATTGTGCTTGTGCTTCTTTAAGGTCGGTAAGTGTTTTTTGCAGGTTGGTATTGGTAGTTGTAAGTTCGGTAGTGCGTACTTTAACTTTATTTTCAAGCGTAACATTTTGTTCGCTTACAATGCGTTCTTTATCCTGAAGCGATGCCATTGCTTGTGCCTGGGACTCTTCTTTTTCTTTTTTGTAGATGTTTATTTTATCTGCAAGGGCAAAAGAAAGTAATAATGTTTCTAAAGCAGATCCTATTTGTAATGAATAGTAAGTAGCAGTATTATAAGGCAGTAAATTGAAGTTTCTTAATACAAAAACAATAACTGATAATAAAAATATAGACCAAGCTACCAAATAGAATAAAGCAGGTTTATAACCTAATTTATAAATCTTGTATCCAATAAAAAAGCCAAATAAGGAGGCTACCCCGGCAGTAATCTGTACTAATTGCGCAGATAAACGAAGATACCCTGATAGTCCTATTATAAATATAATTATGTACAAACATATAAATATATTAAAGACCTTAATATAATTAGGGGCAAATCGTTGTACAGAAAGAAATTTTTCCGCAAATAAAAATGCAAATATTCCAGCCATGACTGGAAAAACTAAAATCATTAGATTAGCCAGATACATTGAATCTGGATATAAAAAGCGTGTTGAATAGCTTTGTACGCAAGCTTGGGTTAATCCTACTGATAAAATATATAATACATAGTACAAATATGTTATATCTCTAATTGTAAAATATATAAAAAGATTGTATAAGAACATTACAATTATAATCCCTGCATATAATCCAAAAATTAAATCCGTATTATATAGGGATTCTAGAATTCTTCTTTCAGTCCCAATCTTTAAAGGTAATTGTATTTGTTCAGATGCATTTACCTTTATCATATAAGTTTGGCTTTTCAAAGGCGGTATGTATAAATCAAAAATATAAATTTGATGCTTATATGGCCTAAGGTAATAGGGTACATACTCACCTGTGTTTTCAATTTTCAATTTTCCATTTAATGATACAGATATTAGTTTGACACTATCAATAGTTGGATAGGGCAATTCAAGTGATAAGTGGTCTAATTTTGTATGATTGCTAACTATAAACTTAATCCAAAATGATGAACTGCTGATTTGAAAATTTGGAATTAATATATTGCTTTTTATAAATAACTTAGAGTTAAAAGCTTCCTCTGTTGATAAATTATTTTTTTTGTCTTCTAATATTAAAACTTGATTACCAATTGTTAAAATCTTATTTGTGTTTTTATAAACAATAGCTTCTTGTGCATTACTTATTTTATTGAAAAATACAAAGCATAAAACAGTAAAAAAAAATCTCATACGCCGTCTAATTTTCATCAAGTACTATATATTAAATATACTTTTACTTTTTTTCTTTTACTTTGTTTCAAGTTAATTATTTTATTATCATACGTTAAAAAGATAAACATTAGTTTAAGAAAGAATTTCATCTACAGGTGCTCTTAGTGAGGGTTTTGGTATAGTATCTGTTATAAACAACCTAAAAAGAAATATTTTGCCCATGTTTTCGTTTAAAGAAAACATTTTTTCAAAGTCTTTTTTCATTTGTATTAGTTCAATGCCCTCATTTTTAGTGAAGGCATCAAGACCAGTATAAGCAACTCTGTTAAATAAAAATGTTGATATAGTTAATGGTTGAAATGATATATTATCAATTGTTGCTGCAAGCCATGCCCTTTCAACAGCTCTTCCGCCATTATAAAAATTCTGCATATGATGTTCTGCCATAGATATCAATCCTATTGCAGAAGCGCAAGATGTAGATTTACGTGAAAGGTTTTCCAAGCCTTTTCCAGCTTCCCATTTATTTAAATAGCTTACCACATCCCAATCTGAAACAATTTTTAATCCCACCTTCTCAGATGGGGTTAAATCAAGAGAAGTAACCACTACTCCACGTCTTCTTTTTTCTGCTTCTTCATCAGTCCAAATAGTTTCAGATAAAAAATCTATGTGCCCCCCTTTGTTCATTATTCTTATCCTATCAGCTTTTGCAATTATCTCACCAATTTCATCAATTGCTTTTTCATCTGTAATCAGGCTTAAATTAGCACCTGGTACTGTTTTTACATAATTAATAACTTTATCCAACCGTGTTTGTTCAATGGCAGTCTTAGGACTAAGCTTTCTATTTGCTACTCTATATGGAATCGCTTTAGAAAGTTCATCAACTAAATGTGGTTCTAAACATTCAATGATATCCTTATCTTTTTTATCAAAAAAGCTGAATGCAGCTATTAAGCTACTTTCTACACTTAATGGAAAAAGTGTAATTTTTACTTCTAAATTTAATTCATGAGCTTTCAGCACTAAATTTTCAGTAGCAGTTCCATACCCTATAAAAGATGCAGTTTTATCAAAGTCAATCAGTTGTACTTTATATTCTGAATTGTAGAAAAGATAAAGATTTTTGTTTTGATATTTCCATTTCCAAGGTTGTGCGTTACCACCAGTTGGCGCTGATATAGCAGCTCCAACTATTTCTTTAAGGATTATTTGATCAATATCTAATTGTTCTTCAATTACTTTTATATCTGCTTTAATAATTAAAGCCTGCATTTCATTTTCATGTATATTTTCTGCACGTTCAAATGAATGCAATTCTTTAATGATAGGGATTTTGTTACCTATCAGGACTTCAAGATCTACAAAATAGCGACCAGACTCATTAAATTCATTTAAAAAAATTCTTCTACAGACATCTGTAGCAATACCGCCCCCTAAAGTTACAGCACTGGCTAATTGTGGCCATGTTGTAATTGTACTTCCTAATTCTGTCATTGAAGCTTTCATGCGTAAAGTAAGCGTATCAAAACCTGAGATAGGTAGCATGTAAGGAATCTTTTCTTCACTGGTTTTCAAATTTTTTAATACATCAAAATTTATACTGAGATGGTCTAACCAACCATGCATTATTGACCTTTCTGGTTCAAGGTCAAATCGCTCAACATCAACAGTTCCTCTGTCGCTTGCTTCCATTATTACAGGTACTTGAAGCTCTTTAGCTTTTATCCGGCATAATATTTTAATATCTACTCCGTCGCATTCATCAATAACGGCATCTAATTTCCCCCCTTTTGTAAAAAAATCATTTATATTATCTTCTGTGATGCCTTCTGTATAACATATAACATTTATAAAAGGATCTATTTCTACTATTTCCCTTGCAACAGAATATACTTTTAGTATCCCTAAATTGTGTACACCTGTTCGTATTCTGTTTAAATTATTAAGTTCTAAAGTATCAAAATCTGCCAATCGTAATTCGCTGCATGTCCGTTCTAATGCCATCGTAACTGCTACCGATTGCCCTACAGATAGTCCTATTATTCCTACCCTTTTTGTACTTAATGTTTTCTGTTCTTCACTCGTGATTTTATTTCTATTTGCAGCAGTGCGAAGTTCTATAAATTCTTGTTCCGGTAAAAGATGTACTATTCTATTGCTCCATTGGTAATAAACCCAAATCCCATATTCAAATATATCTTGTCCATTTAGATGATCTTGAATGAATACAGGATATTCATCAGGTTTAATTCTTTTAGAAGGGTTTTTAACTTTTATTAGCTCTCTTAGTTGCCCTTCTATTTCATCATAAATTTTAATATTAGGGTTTTCTTTTAATAAATGGTCGTAGTTTTCTTTATCCTTTGATGTACTTAAATTATAAAATATAGGTTTATATATTTCATCGGATGTATTATAATTGTTTTTCATTTGTAATGGTCGGTTATTTATTATTATAAAAATTTAGTAGTTTAATTAAGGTAGTATTAAGATAAACATAGGATGAATCCAATTACAAAACAATACTTATTACTTATGCAAATAATATTATTTAAGTGAAATTTGATTAAAAGTTAAATTAGCAATTTCTAAATTATAATTAATATTCATTACTTGCCCCCTTGGCCCCAATTCAATTTTATTCTGGACAGGGTTCTTTCTTAAATCCATTATTTTGTTTCTTTCCTCTATACCTGCGGTTGATAATATCGGCACGTCATTTACTACTGCGGCTGTTGCTATCAAGTCTTCTTTCGGATAATAAAAAGTACCGTTATTGCCTAAAGAAGTCTCAACTAAAAAGCCCATTTTTACAGAACTTTTTACTGTAGCAGGCGCACATAAAGCAAATAAGGTATTTAACTTTAGTTGTGTTGATATTGCTATTCCAATCCATCCAAGGTATCGGGCACCAAGCCCCAAACCGGCAACCTCCCTCGAATTCCAAAGCCCGCACAATTCCCCTGTTCCGTCTACAGCGTATTTTTTTACTAATTTATGTATATCGGTATCAAATATTGCAAGTGCCTTTTCAATTGGCAGTTGATAATTATCGCTCGCTACCTGCACGCGTGCCCCTCCGCATACTATTTCTTCGTCATCACCTTTTATTGTAATAACATAAGTATTTGGGTCATTAAACCATTCTGTATTTGCAGATGTAATCATGGTAATACCAAAGCTCTTTAATACATTTATATGTCCTTCAACATATTTTGTACAGGCATCTATATCATCTATCGCCCTAAATGCTTTTATATTGAATTTTATGTCATCCATTATGGAATGATCTTAATTAGGACCAATAAAAATTTGCTATGTTCTTTAGTAACTCAAGCACAAGATGTATAAATAATTTATCTTGAATAAGGGCATGTTTAAGTAAGTATCATAAAAATTATGGTACTTCTTTTAACCCTAAATACTTGTGTTTGTATTATACTTCTATAAAAATAAATGGAAACAATACTGTTTTTTACACGATAAAAGAAGCATAAAGAATATGACGAATAAAATTTAAACGGGCTTTGATAATTAAAATGAATTTTTCCATTTGTTATTGATAAATTTAAATCGTGATACAAGGTATTAAACTTCTTCAATTTTTATGTCAGAGAAAAAAATAAACATCCTTTTCGTTGATGATGAGGAAAACAACCTGATCTCTTTCAGGGCGGTTTTCCGGTTGAGGTATCATGTGCTTACGGCTCTTGACACGGTTAAAGCCATGGAAATTTTGGATGCAGAACCCGTTGAAATCATCATTACCGACCAGCGGATGCCTAACGTAACGGGCACAGAATTTTTAGGGAAAGTTTTGGAAAAACACCCGGAACCCATGCGGGTTTTATTGACCGGATATGCCGATGTAAACGCTGTAATAGAGGCAGTTAACAAAGGGAAGATCTTTCAGTACTTAACAAAGCCCTGGAACGAGGAGGAGCTGGACCAGACCATAAAAAGGGCTTACGAGGTGTATGAAGCAAACCAAAACATCAAAGAAATGAACGATAAACTGGCCGTGTCCAATGGCCAGCTGGAGTTCCTGCTCAGGCAAAAACTGCTGTCCTGAAAAAACATAATTTTAAATATTCATTAATTGATGGTTTAAATGTATTAGCTAATATTATAATAATTTTTACAATTAGCTTACAAAATTTATACCCTGGCTTCATTAAACTAAAACCTTCTTAATCGTCTAATGCTAACAAAAATTACAAAACCACTTTTTTTATCTTCTCTTTTTATCCTCATTGGTTTTTATACTGCCCGCGCCCAGGGAAATTCGGGTACACAATGGACGAAAGACGGCAATAGTTATATGCACCGGAAAGACGGATCGATTGTGCAAACGGATGTACAGGATGCTTCTAAAGAAATTATACTGGTAAACGAAGCATTGCTTACGCCCAAAGGCCAGTCATCGCCGCTTTCTGTCCGTAGTTTTATTTTTTCGGACGATGGTAAAAAAGTATTGATCTACACCAACACAAAAAAGGTTTGGCGTTATGATACGCGTGGTGATTACTGGGTAGCCGACCTTGCTGCCAAAACACTGAAACAAATTGGGGGCACACGCCCTGTTTCTTCTTTAATGTTCGCTAAGTTTTCCCCGGATGCTGCCAAAGTAGCCTATGTAAGCGAACACAATATTTTTACAGAAGATTTAAAAACAGGTGCGGTAAAAAAACTCACCACCGACGGAACAAAGAGACTGATCAACGGTACGTTTGATTGGGTTTACGAAGAAGAATTGGATTGCCGCGATGGTTTCCGCTGGTCGCCTGACGGTAAATCTATTGCATACTGGCAACTGGATGCCAGCAAGATCAGGAACTACCTGATGCTGAACACTACAGATTCGCTTTATCCCTTTACCGTTCCGGTAGAATATCCTGTTGTAGGAGAAAACCCCAGCCGTTGCCGGATTGGTGTGATTGCTTTGAACAGCGGTAAAACTACCTGGATGAAGGTTCCGGGAGATGCCGTTCAGCATTATATACCGCGGATGGAATGGGCTGCCAATTCTTCCGAGCTCATCATCCAGCAACTCAACCGCAGGCAAAACGAAAGTAAGATCATGCTTTGCAATGCTGTTTCTGCTGAGGTAAAGCCGATTTACACAGAAACTGATAAAGCATGGATTGATGCCAAAGCAGAACCTGTGGGTTGGGAATGGCAGGAGCAGGGCAAAAGTTTTATCTGGCTGAGTGAAAAAGATGGCTGGAGGCATATTTACAACATCAGCCGTACAGGTAAAGAAAAGCTTTTGACTGCAGGCAACTTTGATGTGATCAGCTTAGAACGCGTTGACGAGAAGAACGGATTGATCTATTTTATGGCTTCGCCCAACAATGCCACCCAGGAATATTTGTATAAAGTGGACCTGAACGGCGGCGGGACAGCAGAACGGGTTACACCACAGGATGAGCCGGGAACGCACAGTTATGATATTTCGCCTAACGGGAAAGTGGCCTTGCATTACTTTTCCAACAGTTATACTGCCCCGGTATCCAATGTGGTTTCCCTGCCAGGCCATCAAGACCTTGCTGCCAGTAAGGCTTCCGTTCGCAACCGTAACAGCCTGGCAGGTATCAAACCAGAATTTTTCAAGGTAAAAACAGTAGATGGCGTAACGATGGACGGCTGGATGGTAAAGCCGACCAATTTTGATTCGACCAAAAAATATCCGATTGTTTTTTATGTTTACGGCGAGCCGGCCAGCCAAACGGTTAAAGATAGTTATGGCACCGGTTTCAACCGTTTATACATTGGCAACATGGCTAACGATGGCTACATTTATGCATCGGTAGAAAACCGGGGGTCGCCGGCGCCAAAAGGCCGCGAATGGCGCAAATCTATTTACCACAATATCGGTTTGCTGAACATCCGCGACCAGGCCATGGCCGCGAAAGAAATTTTAAAACGTTCTTATGTTGATACCAGCCGTGTAGCCGTTTGGGGCTGGAGCGGGGGCGGTTCTTCTACCTTAAACCTGATGTTTCAATACCCGGAGATTTATAAGACTGGTATTTCTATCGCTGCGGTGGACAATCAGCTGAATTACGATAACATTTACCAGGAACGCTACATGGGTTTGCTGCCGGAAGACCGGCATTATTTTGTAGAAGGTTCCCCTTTAGCCCATGCCCAAACTTTGCGTGGCAACTTGTTGATTGTGCATGGAACAGGTGATGACAACGTGCATTATAATAATGCCGAACAGATGATCAATTCGCTGATTAAAAACAACAAGGTTTTCCAGTTGATGAGTTATCCGAACCGCACACATAGTATTTCTGAAGGTGAAGGTACGAGCAGGCATCTGGCCACTACTTATACCCGGTTTTTGAAAGATCACTGCCCGCCGGGGGCGCGTTAGTTTTTGGGTGGTAAAAGAAGTATAGTGTGAGCACTTTGTTTATCACACAAGTAACAGAAAATAAAGAATTACTTGCAGGCGCATTTAGATTTTGATATGTTTGCATCAACAAGCTCACCCCGCTTCTCGTTAGATCAGCGCGCTCAGGGTGGGCATTTTTTTTGACCTATGCCGAGAATTCCTTACACAAAGCCGGCTTTAACCTATTCAGAACAATTACAACAATTAAAAGGCAGAGGCCTGATTATTGAGGACGACGCAAAAGCGCTGTTTTTGTTGGAAAATATTAGTTATTATAGGTTAAGCGGGTACTGGTATCCATTACTTCAACAACCCAAGGCCTCTCATTTATTCAAACCGAATGCCTCATTTAACCTCTCCTTTGAATTGTACTGTTTTGACAGGGAATTGAGAAAATTAGTAAATGCTGAATTAGAAAAAATAGAAGTAGCCATAAGGGCTAAGATAATTTATATTTTAGCGCATCGTTACGGTCCTTTTTGGGTAACAGACAGTCATTTGTTTTCTGATCCTGCAAAATATAGCAGCACCTTGTATAAATTAACACAAGAATGTAATAGGAGCAGAGAGGATTTTATAGTAGCATTTAGAAATAATTATACGGACCCATTACCTCCGAGTTGGATGATCTTAGAAATTTCATCTTTTGGGATTTTATCCAGTTTGTATCAAAATTTAAAGTCTAACAGAACGAAAAGAGCAATCGCAAATTATTTTGGATTGGATCAATCTACATTTGCATCCTGGTTGCATAGCATGGTATATATCAGGAATATCTGTGCACATCATTCAAGGCTATGGAATAAAACGTTGAGTATAACTCCTATTTTACCTGTTAATCCTAATAAACTATGGCTGGCGGTTACTACTACTGCGGATACTCGTGATGGTACAATATCATCAATTAATAATAGAACCTATTGTATATTATCCATGATAATTTATTTTTTACAAACGATTAATCCGCATCACCAATTCAAAGAACGTTTTTTTGCGCTGTTGAAAAAATATGATAAAGTAGATCCTGCAGCAATGGGCTTTACCCCTGATTGGAAAAGCGAGTACCTTTGGGCATTATAAAATTGTTATTCCTGTTTAATTAATTTCTTAAATTCAACACAGACAAAAAACAACGGTTTCAACTCCTGCATAATTCTTCTTTTAAAAGATGTTGAAGAGATAACCGATTTATACCCGATGCTTCTTTTACCACCTAAAAACTACTGTCGTGTAAAAAGCATTTCGGTTTGCCGGTGTGGCTGATGATAGAACTGATCTAAGAACTGGTAAATGAGTTTTGGCATGGCCAGGTTTTCCAATGAAGCAACAGCAGTATAAAACCAGGATGGCTGCAGGTTGATTTCCGGCTGATCAACGTGCAAATGAATGAATCGAGCAAAGATCCGCTGATGGGTCAATACATGTTTTTGAATAGCTGAAGTGGAAATAATAACGGCGTGATCACCAAAAGAATTTTTAAAACCCGGCAGTGCGGGCACCTCTTCCGCAGGGGTAAAATTTGTGGTTTCAATCAGCGGCAAATCATGCATATTGGCCCAGATGTCGTTCATGCTTCTTTTGTTTAGTAAAATCCGGTGTCCATCGCCGATCAGGAAATAATTAAAATAACGCTCCTTTATTTTTAAGGTTTTTAATTTTACCGGCAACAAATGAATGCAGTTGGTTTGATACGCCTGGCAACTTTCGCGCACGGGACAGCTACTACAATCTGGGTTTTTTGGTTTGCACAGCATCGCCCCAAACTCCATCATGGCCTGGTTGTGCTGCCCGGGATGCTGCCGGTCTAAAACCTCATTTGCCAATTGCTGGAAAAGTTTTTTCCCGGCAGGCGAATTAACCGGTTCTTCTACGCCAAACCATCTGGCCAGCACACGATAAACGTTGCCATCAACCACGGCTTGCACTTCATTGGCAGCAAAAGAAGAAATAGCCGCAGCCGTATATTCGCCGATACCTTTTAGTTTAATCAGTTCCTGGTAAGCGGTCGGGAAAACGCCCTGATTGTTTTCGAGGACCTGCCGTGCCGTGGTCAACATATTTCTTCCGCGGGAATAATAGCCCAAGCCTTGCCACAATTTTAAAATTTCATCTTCGGTAGCATGGGCAAAAGCGGTCACATCAGGATATTTTTCTAAAAAACGATAGAAATACGGCAAGCCCTGTTCTACCCGCGTTTGTTGTAAGATCACTTCCGAAAGCCAGATCGTATAAGCATCGGTAGTGTTGCGCCAGGGCAGGTCCCGTTTGTGTTGCCGGTACCAGTTTTGTATTTCATCACTCCAATTCATGGTGCAAAAATAGGCAGCCAAAACGGTAACCAAATCATTGATAGGAAGATGTACAAATAAAAAAAAGCGTTTTTTTTTGCTGTTTCGTTTTAAAGCAATACTTTTGCAACCCAAAAACAATTAAAGTATCACAACAAAACAATAACTAACAGCAAATGACTAAAGCAGAGATTATATCTGAAATTTCTACCAAGACCGGGATAGAAAAAGTAGATGTACAGGAAACAGTGGAAGCCTTTTTTAAGGTGGTAAAAGGGGCAATGGTAACCGGGGAAAATGTTTATGTACGTGGCTTTGGTAGTTTTGTTGTTAAAAGGAGGGCCGAAAAAACAGCCCGTAATATTTCTAAAAATACAGCGATCATTATTCCGGAACATTTTATCCCAAGCTTTAAACCGGCAAAAACTTTTGTAGAAAAAGTCCGTACAGGAAACAAATCAAAATCTGATAAATAATTTTGATGAAAAAGAAGCAAGTAGGGGTAGTTGTGATTGTTGTTGCAATGATGGCCTATTTAATTTCTTTGCCGGTAAAAGGACTGATCAGGCCGAAAGAAGAACGTACTAAGCCCGGAACAACAGCAGGCGGCGGTAGGGCACGGCAAGTCTCTTCCCAAATCAACATAGAATATGTTTCAGCTGCTGCAAAAAAGCTGCTCACACCGCAGATGTCGGCAGAGATCACCGCTAAAGAATCAAAACTAAGTTCTGCTGCTTCTGATGCAGAGAAACTTACGTTGGAAAAAGACCTGGCGCATACCTGGGACGATGTAAACGTTCCGGCACCAAGTGCATTTTATTACTTATCGGCAGCGGGAAAAGAAAACAAGCTGGAAAACTGGTTAAGTGCGGGCAATCGTTTTAACGATGCTTATAAATTAACCCAGGATACTTTGGCACAGCCTACATTTCTAATTAATGCGGTGGAATCATTTAAAAAAGCCTTACAATTAGCGCCTGATAATCTGGAAGCACAAACCGGTCTGGGTATTGCTGATGTAAACGGCGGCGCGCCAAGCCCGATGACCGGTATAGCTTTATTATTGGGTGTAGTTGCTAAAGACCCCAAAAACCTGAAAGCGAATTTAAACTTAGGTTTATTTTCGATGAAATCCGGACAGTTTGAAAAAGCCGTGCAGCGGTTTAAAATCGTGGTTGAACAAAAGCCCGAAGTAGAACCCTACTTTTATCTGGCAGAAAGCTACAAACAGCTGGGCATGAAACCTGAAGCCATTGCAGCTTACCAAAAATGCAAAGGAATGGTAGAAGATGCAGCTTTTAACCAGAAGATGGACGAATACATCAAAGAATTAAAGAATTAACAATAATCTAAATAAAAAATTATGCCAAGCGGTAAAAAAAGAAAACGTCATAAAATGGCCACGCACAAACGGAAAAAACGTTTAAGAAAAAACAGGCATAAAAAGAAATAACCTGCCCTTTTCCCAACAATCGGCACTCTGCATTACAGGGCGCCTTTTCTTGTTTTTAGATAAATTTTCTTAATTTTTTTAATGTAACGGAATTTTTCCGTTAATATAAGGAGTAAGTAATTGATAAAAGAATTAGTTATCGATGCTTCCCCGGCTGGTGCAACTATTGCTTTGTTGCAAAACAAGCAACTTGTAGAACTTCATAAAGAGCAGATCAGCAACAATTATACCGTTGGTGATATTTACCTCGGGCGGATCAAAAAGATCATGCCGAGTTTAAATGCTGCTTTTGTGGATGTAGGCTATGAAAAAGATGCTTTCCTGCATTACCTTGATCTGGGTGCGCAGGTACAGTCTTTACTAAAACTGGTAAAAACAGTTCGTGGCGGAAGTTATAAATCAAAATTATTAGATCATTTTACACTGGAACAGGATATTACCAAATCTGGTAAGATCACTGATATTTTAAGTAAAAACCAGTTGCTGCCGGTTCAGATTGCAAAAGAACCGATTTCTACAAAAGGGCCAAGGCTAAGTTCCGACCTGTCAATTGCAGGTCGTTACGTCGTGCTCGTGCCTTTTTCGGATGCTATTTCTATATCTAAAAAAATCAAAAGCAATACCGAACGTAACCGGTTGCGCAAAATCATAGAAAGCATTAAACCAAAGAATTTTGGTGTGATCATCCGTACCGTTTCTGAGGAAAAAGGCGTAGAGGAACTACAGAAAGACTTGTTGGACCTGGTTGCCAAATGGGAAATTTTCATCACACATTTGCCCGCAACAGAACCGGCAAAAAAGATATTAGGCGAGATCGACCGTACATCTACACTGTTACGTGATCTGCTGAACGCTGATTTTCAAAGTATCACTGTAAACGACCAGGCTATTTTCGAAGAAGTCCGTTCTTACGTAAAAGAGATTTCGCCCGACCTGGAAAAAATAGTTAAGCTGTATAAAAACAGCATTCCTGTTTTCGAGCATTTTGGTATCGAAAAGCAAATCAAATCCAGTTTCGGTAAAACGGTTAATCTTCCAGGCGGTGCTTATCTGATCATCGAGCATACCGAAGCTTTACACGTAATTGATGTAAACAGCGGTAACCGGACAGCCAGCAAAGAAAATCAGGAAGAAAACGCGTTCCAGGTAAATAAAGAAGCCGCAAAAGAAATTGCCCGGCAACTTCGGCTCCGGGATATGGGCGGAATTGTGGTTATTGATTTTATTGATATGCACACGCCCAATAATCGCAAAGATCTTTTTGAATGCCTGCTCGACGAAATGCGGCTCGACAGGGCAAAGCACACTGTTTTGCCACCGAGTAAATTTGGATTGGTGCAGGTAACCCGCCAACGCGTTCGGCCAGTGATGAACATTGTTACTTCCGAAATTTGCCCAACCTGCCATGGAACAGGTACGGTACGGCCCAGTGTTTTACTGCTGGACGATATTGAAAATAACCTCAATTACGTTTTGCAGGAACAGAATGAAAAAGGCATTACGCTTTGTGTACATCCATACATTGAAGCTTATATTAAGCGGGGCATTTATAACCGCCAGATGAAATGGTATTTCCATTATCATCAATGGATTAAGGTAAAAAGCATGCCGAATTATACCATGAACGAGTTTCATATTTTATCTTCCAAAGACGAAGAGATCAAACTTTAATTTCTGTCAGTCCTTTTTAGGTTTACGATTTTGCTGCTGTTGTTAGTCTGGCATAAAATCGTAAACCTGTTTTATATACTGTTTTTACCGATGCTTTTTAGGTAAGAAACCGTAAATTGTATGCTGAATTTATAGGAGATATTTTTTTTAATCCTGTAATCATTCCTCAATCCTCTAATCCTGTAAAAAGTTGGCTAAAACCAAAAGTGCTTATTTCTGCCAGAGCTGCGGCTTTGAAACACCTAAATGGCTGGGCAAATGCCCTTCCTGCGGGCAATGGAACACTTTTGTGGAAGAAATAATTGAAAAACCAAATGCCACGGTGCCCGAATGGAAACCGGCAACAAGCAGTTTACAACGTGCTAATAAACCAGTACCGGTTTCGGAAATTGTTTTTACAGAAGAAGACCGGCTGATCACGCCTGACAAAGAACTGAACCGCGTTCTGGGCGGAGGGATTGTTGGCGGTTCTTTGATATTAATTGGCGGCGAACCCGGAATCGGTAAATCAACGTTGATGCTTCAGTTGGCCTTGATTATTCCGGGCATCAAAGTGCTTTACGTTTCCGGTGAGGAAAGCGACCGGCAGATCAAAATGCGTTCCGAACGGATCAGTGCTTCTTTTACCACTAAAATTAATAACCCCTATATCCTGGTAGAAACTTCTACCCAGAACATTTTCAAACAGATTGAAGCGATAGAACCGGATATCGTCATCATTGATTCCATCCAAACCCTGCATTCGGCACATATAGAATCCACACCGGGCAGCGTTTCCCAGGTTCGGGAATGCACGGCCGAACTGATGCGTTTTGCAAAAGAAACGGGCACGCCTGTTTTCCTGATTGGCCATATTACTAAAGACGGCGCGATTGCCGGTCCGAAAATATTGGAACACATGGTGGACACGGTTTTACAATTTGAAGGCGACCGGCACCATGTTTACCGGATTTTGCGCACCATCAAAAACCGTTTTGGCTCTTCTTCCGAATTGGGGATTTATGAGATGCAGGGCGAAGGGTTGCGGGAAGTTTCCAACCCTTCCGAGATATTGTTGTCACAGCGGGATGAAGCTTTAAGCGGCATCACCATTTCTGCTACGCTGGAAGGATTGCGGCCGATGCTGATCGAAACGCAGGCCTTGGTTAGTCCTTCGCCTTATGGTACGCCGCAACGTTCGGCCACAGGTTTTGACAATAAAAGGATGAACATGTTGCTGGCCGTGTTAGAGAAACGCTGTGGTTTCAGGTTAAGCGCGAAAGATGTTTTCCTAAATATTACGGGAGGAATCCGGGTAGAAGATCCGGCAATTGATCTCGGTTTGGCGGCAGCTATTATTTCTTCCCACGAAGACCTGCCGGTTTCCTTTAAAACCTGTTTTGCCGGAGAGTTGGGTTTATCCGGCGAGATCCGCGCCGTGAACCGTGTGGAACAACGCATTGCCGAAGCACAAAAATTAGGTTTCGAGCAGATTATCATCTCCAGGTACAACCTTCCTGCTGGCGGCAAAAACAAAAAAAGCCTGGATTTTTCGAGGTATGATATTGAAGTGAAAGCCGTAAGCCGTATCGAAGAAGTTTTTCAATTGCTTTTTGGCTGATGAAAAGGAATTGACAGGATTTATTACGAAATTTATACCGGTAAAAGAAGTATCAACTATATGCAGCTTTCGGATCTTGATTATTCAAAAACTTATACTTATGCAGATTATTTGCAATGGGATTTTGAGGACAGGGTTGAATTGATCAAAGGAAAAATCTTTGAACTTGGTCCTTCTCCGTTTACCGCGCATCAGCGCGTTTCTGGTAATATTTTATTTGCTGTTGCTAATTATTTGAAGAAGAAAACCTGTGAGGTTTTTGCTGCCCCTTTTGATGTTCGCCTTCCGCATCAATCAAAAGAAAATAAAGATGTGATCAACGTTGTGCAACCTGATATTTGTGTGATTTGTGATCGTTCTAAAATTGATGAACGCGGTTGTTTGGGTGCGCCGGATATTGTGGTGGAAATCCTTTCCCCGGGCAATAATAAAACCGAGCTGCAAAACAAGTACGAAGTTTACGAGGAAAGCGGTGTGCAGGAATATTGGATCGTATCGCCGCAGGATAAAACCTTTTTAAAATACACTTTAAAACAAGATGGCGTTTACGTTTCTTCCAGGTTATTAACTACAGGAAATGAAGTGACAACGCCTATACTTCCCGGCTTTGTAATGAGTTTGGAGGAAGTTTTTAAAGACTATTACAGCTCCAATTAAAATAGGTTTTTCAATTGCTTTTTAGCTGATTGACAGGATTTATTACGAAATTTATACCGGTAAAAGAAGTATCATCAACATGGAAATTTCAGATTTAGATCTCTCAAAAACCTATTCCTACGCCGATTATCTCCAATGGAAATTTGAGGAAAGAATAGAATTGATCAAAGGCCGGATTTTTAAGATGAGTCCGGCCCCAAGTTCTAAACATCAGGAAATATCGGGTAATATTTATTTTGCATTTAAACTTTATCTATTAAAAAAGCCATGCAAAGTTTTTTCTGCTCCTTTTGATGTTCGCCTTCCGCGGAAATCAAAAAATAACCAAGATTTAATTACGGTTGTTCAGCCGGATATTTGTGTAATTTGTGATCCTTCTAAAATAGACGAACGCGGTTGCCTTGGTGCTCCGGATATTGTAGTGGAAATCCTTTCTCCCGGAAACAATAAAACCGAGCTGCAAAACAAGTATGAGGTTTACGAGGAAAGCGGTGTGCAGGAATATTGGATCGTTTCCCCTCAGGATAAAACCTTTTTTAGATACACCCTGAACCAGGACGGTGTTTATGTAGCTTCTAAACTGCTGCCTTCCGATAGCGAAGTAACAACACCGGTCCTTCCCGGTTTTATATTGAATTTGGAAGAGGTTTTTGCCGATACTTAGGTTAAAACCAGCGTAAGTTTTTCAATTGCTTTTCGGTTAATCAAAACCATCTGTTTTTTTAGCGGTTATGCTATTCAAACTGATCTAAAAAACATGAAAAAAATATTTTTCTCTATAGTCGTTCTTTTTAGTGCTTTAACGGTTTCTGCCCAAAATGGAACACGGCCAACAGACGGTGCAGTAAGTATCACGCCTCATGGAAAAATCTATGGGGAAAAAGTAGATGTAAAAACAGCACATCCCATTGGCGATTTGGATGCTTATTTTGGCCGCCGTACTTCTGTTACCACTACCATTTCGGCTAAAGTTACCGATATTGATAAAAACGGCAGTTCTTTTACGGTAAAGGATATTAAAGGCCGACAGGTAAGTGTACATTTTATGAAAGCCGGTTATACTGTGCCCCAAAGCATTAATGGTAAAAATGTACTGATTGATGGCGTGATCTCTAAACAATTTATAGCTAATAACCATCAGCATTATGCCGGTTCAAATGCTGGTGTTGATAAGACCCATCAGAAAAACAATGATTCGGGCAATTTTGAAATAGCCGCGCGAGGTGTGCAACTGATGGATTAAGAAAGCAATACTTCTTTTACTGGCAAAAAAACTACGTCTGATTTTATCAAACGTGGTTTTTTTATAGGTAAAAGAAGCATTGTTATTTGCTCAGGTACATTGATTTTTCTTTGTAGAGATGACGGAAATAAGGGTCTTCCAGATCATGGATGAAACGAATGGCTTCCCCGGTTGATTTCATTTCCGGCCCTAATTCTTTGTTCACTTCCGGAAATTTATCGAAGGAGAAAACAGGTTCTTTTATCGCATAACCTTTTAGTTTTCTTTCAATCGTAAAATCTTTCAGCTTGTTTTCGCCCAGCATTATCTTAGCTGCGATGTTGATGTAAGGCACATCGTAGGCTTTTGCAATAAACGGAACGGTACGCGAAGCACGCGGATTGGCTTCGATCACAAAAACCGTTTCATTTTTAATGGCGAATTGAATGTTCAATAAACCTAAAACGTTTAAAGCCCTGGAGATTTTGATGGTGTGTTCTTCCATCTGTTTGATCACGTTTGCAGATAAATTAAACGGCGGTAAAACGGCACTCGAATCACCGGAATGGATACCGGCAGGTTCAATATGTTCCATCAAACCAATGATGTGCACATCTTCGCCATCGCCAATCGAATCAGATTCGGCTTCTTCGGCCCTATCCAAAAAGTGATCGATTAAAACACGGTTTCCGGGCAGGTTCTTCAGCAGGTTAACCACTGCTTTTTCCAGGTCTTCATCGTTGATCACGATGCTCATGCCTTGTCCGCCCAAAACATAACTTGGCCGTACCAAAACCGGGTAACCAACCTGATGCGCCACTTCCAGCGCTTCTTCCGCACTTTCTGCCACACCATATTTAGGATAAGGAATGCCCAATTCTTTCAGCAGATCAGAAAAACGGCCGCGGTCTTCGGCAATATCCATGTTATCATAAGAAGTACCGATAATTTTGATGCCGTGTTCATGTAGCTTTTCTGCCATCTTTAAAGCCGTTTGTCCGCCCAACTGCACGATCACGCCTTCCGGTTTTTCCAGTTCTATGATCTCACGCACATGCTCCCAAAAAACCGGCTCGAAATACAATTTATCGGCCATGTTAAAATCGGTAGAAACTGTTTCCGGGTTGCAGTTGATCATGATGGATTCGTAGCCGCATTCTTTTGCTGCCAATAATCCATGTACGCAACTGTAATCAAACTCAATCCCCTGGCCAATCCGGTTCGGGCCGGAACCTAAAACAATGATCTTTTTCTTATCGGAAACAACAGATTCATTTTCACCTTCGTAAGTAGAATAATAATAAGGTGTTTTGGCCTGAAACTCGGCCGCGCAAGTGTCCACCATTTTATAAACCCGGTGCAAGCCCAGTTCTTTGCGTCGCTGATAAACTTCTTCCTCGCTTACATGCTGCAAAACGTGGGCGATCTGTTCGTCCGAAAAGCCTTTTTGTTTCAGGGTGAAGAAGAAATCTTTCGGGATATTGTTGAGCGAGTAACGGCGCAATTCTATTTCCAAGTTCACCACTTCCTGGATCTGGTTTAAAAACCAACGGTCTATTTTTGTTACTTTTCGGATAGATTCTATCGGCACACCTAAACTCAAAGCATCATAAACGTGGAACAACCTGTCCCAACTTGGATGTTCCAAGCTGTACATAATTTCTTCCAGGTTTCGGCTCTGGCGGCCATCGGCACCGAGACCGGCACGGCCAATTTCCAAACTCTGACAAGCTTTTTGCAGCGCTTCGATAAAGCTGCGGCCAATGCCCATCACTTCACCTACAGATTTCATCTGCAAACCCAATTCTTTGTTGGCTCCTTTAAATTTATCGAAGTTCCAGCGTGGGATTTTGACGATCACATAATCCAACGTCGGTTCAAAATAAGCGGAAGTAGTTTTGGTGATCTGGTTTTGCAGTTCGTCCAAATTAAAACCAATGGCCAGTTTAGCTGCAATTTTGGCAATCGGGTAACCGGTTGCTTTAGAAGCCAGAGCGGAAGAACGGGAAACACGCGGGTTGATCTCGATGGCAATAATATCATCATTTGCCGGGTTGACCGAAAACTGTACGTTGCAGCCTCCTGCAAAATTGCCAATGGCACGCATCATTTTAATGGCCTGGTCCCGCATTTCCTGGTAAGCCCGGTCGCTCAGGGTCATCGCCGGCGCAACCGTAATGGAATCACCGGTGTGGATGCCCATCGGGTCAAAGTTCTCGATGGAGCAAATGATGATCACGTTATCATTGTTGTCGCGCAGCAGCTCCAGCTCAAATTCTTTCCAGCCGATCACGGCTTTCTCCACCAAAACTTCATGGGTAGGCGAGGCTTGCAGACCGCGGCTTAAAGCAGCATCAAACTGTTCTTTTTTATGTACGAAACCGCCGCCGCTTCCGCCTAAAGTATAGCTTGGGCGAATGACGAGCGGAAAGCCAATCTCCTGAGCAGCTTCTTTTCCTTCCAAAAAAGAGTTGGCAATCTTAGAAGGCGCTACACCAACGCCAATATCAACCATTAATTGCCGGAACGCTTCGCGGTTTTCTGTTTTTTCGATGGCGGCAATATCCACCCCAATGATTTTTACGCCGTATTTTTGCCAGATGCCGCGTTCTTCAGCTTCTTTACACAAGTTTAATGCCGTTTGGCCGCCCATGGTTGGCAGTACGGCATCAATTTTCCGTTCCTGCAAGATCAGTTCTAAACTATTACAATCCAGCAGCAGCAGGTAAACATGCTCTGCAATCACTTTATCCGTCATGATCGTGGCCGGGTTGCTGTTGATGATCGAAACTTCAATCCCTTCATCTTTTAAAGATAAAGAAGCCTGCGAACCGGCGTAATCAAACTCGCAGGCCTGGCCGATCACGATTGGGCCGGAACCGATGATGAGGACAGAATGAATGGAGGTGTTTCTGGGCATTGGGCTTTTATGGTAAAATTTAAGGCTGATGGTTTAAATCAATCAGCTTCAAACCAGGATTTCAAATTTAAATTAATGAAAATTCCTACTTGTTTGTCGGGATGCAAAGGTAATTATTTGCATGGCTTTTTACCTGCCCAAATTAAAATTAATAGGCATGGTATAAGCAACCCTAACCGGAACACCGTGCTGTAAGCCCGGATTCCATTTTGGCGATTCCTGTAAAACCCTTATCGCTTCAGCATCAATCTCCGGGTCAATACTTCTCAAAATTCTTACATTTGAATCCGGTTCCCTTACAATACGGATAAAATCGGCACTGTCTTTCTTATCAACGTACCGCCCGTCGTTCTTCAAAAAATAAACATTTTGTTTTTGTGCGAACCCATTCAACACAAAAAAACAGGCGATAAAAGAAGCAAAGTAAAATTTAGGTTCCATAAAATTAAATTGGTTAAATGTACATGCTGTTTTTAGCACATAAAAATCCCTAATGTTAATTCGACATAAATTTATGGCATAAAAGAAGCATCATCATCCCGAAAAATGGTATGTTTGGAAGTAAGGTTTCAACTTAAAGTATAAAATGAAGATTAATATTTACGTTTATTTCGGTTCCGGCCTGTTATCCGCTATTTTATTAACTGCTTTGCCGGGAAAAGCACAGATTAAAAAAGCAAATGACCCGGTTTATCAAAACCTCGACCCATCCATAAAGCCGGGCGACAATTTTTTCGAATATGCCAACGGCGGCTGGATCAAAAAAAACCCGATCCCGGCGGCATATTCCAATTGGGGAATTGGAAATGTAGTGGGGGAAGACCTACGCGACCGGCTGAAAAAGATCAACGAAGATGCCGAAAAAGCGAATGCGCCAAAAGGTTCGAACACGCAAAAGATCGGCGATTTTTATTACAGCGGCATGGATACCGTTACGATTGAAAAGCTGGGCATTAACGCTATCAAAACACCCTTAGACCGGATCGGTCAGATTAAAACCAAACAGGATGTGCTGGATGCTGCCGCTTATTTAACCACGATTGGCGTGCGTAATTTTATCGGTACAGGTGTTGGTCAGGATGCCAAGAACAGTGTGAAGATGATGCTGCAGTTCCGCCAGGCAGGTTTGGGTTTGCCCAACCGCGATTATTATTTTAAAACAGATGCCCGCACAGCCAAGATCCGAAATGATTATGCGCAGCAGCATGTGCCGGCCATGTTAAAGCTTTCCGGTTTAAATGATCCTGCCGCAGCCAATGCTGTTTTTACCATAGAAAAATCTCTGGCCGACAGCAGCCGTACGTTGGTTGAGCTGCGCGATCAGTATAAAAACTATCACAAAATGCCGGTGGCCAAATTGAACCAGTTAACGCCTAACATCAATTGGACTAACCTGCTGCCAAAAATGGGTTTGAATTCGGTAGACAGCGTAATTGTTGGCCAGCAGGAATTTTATAGTAATCTGGACAAAGCTTTAACTGCTTTTTCTGTTGCGGATTGGAAGGCTTATCTCCGCTGGAAACTCATTTCTGCTTATGCCCCTTATTTAAACAAGGATTTTGAACAGGAAGGCTTTCGTTTTACCGGAACGGTTTTATCGGGTCGGAAAGAACAATTACCACGCTGGAAACGCGTGCTGGACAATGAAGGCGGACTGATGGGCGAGTTGTTGGGACAGTTATTTGTGAAAGAGTATTTTCCGGCAACATCTAAAAAGCGTTATGAAGATATGGTAGAAGCTATTCGTGCGGCTTACAAGGAACATATTGAAAAACTGGATTGGATGAGCCCGGAAACCAAGCAACAGGCTTTGTTAAAACTAAATGCCGTTCATCCTAAAGTTGGTTATCCGGATCAGTGGAAAGATTTTTCAACCTTAACCATCAGCCGGAATTCTTATGCACAAAATGTTTTGAATGGGCGCAATTGGCAATACCTGGAAAATATCCACAAGCTGGGGAAACCGGTAAACCACGCCGAGTGGAACATGACACCGCAAACGTACAATGCCAATTATAGTCCGTCAAATAATGAAATTACGCTTCCCGCTGCACAATTTATGATTCCCGGAATAAAAGACGCATATGTGGATGATGCCGTGGCTTATGGTTATGTGGCAGCTTCTACCATCGGCCACGAAATTACGCATGGTTTTGATGACCAGGGCCGTCAGTATGATGCCAAAGGAAACCTGAAAGCCTGGTGGACACCGCAGGATTCGGTAAAATTTACCCAACGCGCGCAAATGCTGGTGGATCAGTTTAACGGTTACAAAGTGCTGGACAGCCTGCACGTAAACGGAAAAGCTACGCTTGGGGAAAACATTGCCGATCTGGGCGGAATTGTTTTAGGCCTTGATGCCTTTAAAAAGACAGTACAATATAAAGAGGGCAAAACCATAAACGGGTTAACGCCTGTGCAGCGTTTCTTTTTGGGCTATGCCTTAGGCTGGCTCGGCCATACGCGTGATGAGGCTTTGGCCAACCAGATTTTAACCGATGTACACTCGCCGGGATATTTGCGGGTAAATGCCCCTTTTTCTGATGTGGATGAATTTTATACCGCTTTCGGTATCAAAAAAGGTGATCCGATGTGGATTGATCCGGATAAACGGGTGAAGATCTGGTAAAAGCTTCAACACAATAATGTGAAATTTACAGCGATGAAACGAGCTCATCGCTTTTTTTATGCCTATAAAACTATCTTTGGTTTCATGATTGTGCTGACTGCTTTTACCAATTGGGTCTGTGCCCAAAACCCGCTGGAAGTTACCGGTGTTATCACCGGTATTTTATGTGTTTACCTCGCTGCCAAAAACATTATCTGGAACTGGCCTTTTGCCATCGTGAGCGTTTCCGTTTACATCATCATATTTTTCAAAGCAAAATTATATGCCGATATGGGTTTGCAGTTTTATTTTTTGGCGATGAACATTTACGGCTGGTACTTTTGGAGCCGGAAACCAAGATTAGCAGAAAAAGTCCCGGTAATAAAAATCACTACCAAAGAAACCCTGTTTTCTGTCATCGGAATTATCCTTTTTACCGCTGTTTTAGGTTTTTTGCTGAAGCACGGAACAGATGCTTCTTTCCCTTTTATCGATAGTTTTTGTACGGCTTGCAGCCTGGTTGCGCAGGTATTGTTAGCACGAAAAGTGCTTGAAAACTGGTTGATCTGGGTTTTTGTAGATGTGATCTACGTGATTGTTTATTCGGCCAAAAACCTGCATTTAACCGCCGGGATGTATGCTTTGTATTTTATGATTGCCGCTTTGGGCTATCGGGACTGGCGGCGGGATTACAAGTTGCAAAAGTAAATCTGTCATCCTGAATTTATTTCAGGATCGCTCGTAAAAAGTAAACTGATCAAGTGGGATGCCGAACCGAGTTCTGCATGACAAAAAATATCATCAATAAAAATGAATCAACAAATCATCAAAATAGCCATAGTCGGGCCGGAATCTACAGGGAAATCTACCATGTCTAAATCGTTGGCCGATCATTACCAAACGATTTGGGTTCCTGAATTTGCGCGCAGTTACTGCGAAAATTTAACCACAGATTGCACCTGGCAGGACGAGATCAACATGTTTTACGGGCAGTTGGCACTGGAAAAAGAACTATTGCCCAAAGCCAATAAACTGCTGATCTGTGATACTACTTTTATCACGGTAAAAATATGGAGTGATCAATTATTTGGCAGCTCCCCGCAGGAAGTTTTGGATGAATTACCAAAGCATCCTTACGACTTCTATTTATTGCTGGACATAGGTACGCCCTGGCAGGATGACCCGCTGCGGAATTTCCCGACCATGCGCGAACATTTTATGCAGGTTTGGCACCTGGAATTAAAGGCGTTGAACGCAAATTACACCGTGATTTCGGGAACCGGACAGGAGCGTTTTGAAAATGCGGTAAAAGCAATTGACGCTTTTACCGCAACAAATTTCAATAAACCTGTTTAATGTTTAATTGTAGTGGTATCGCTGCCAGAAGATGTAGGATTGCCTGAAGCACTTGTTCCGAAGGAAGAACTTTTGATTGCCTTCGTGGTATCGCTCGCGCCGGAATTTCCGGCTGAACCTGAATCTGCTTGTGCATTGCCTGTTTTAACGGGACTGTTACAAGCTGATAAAGCTAATCCGGTAGAAATCAATATGATTAAGCTGATCTTTTTCATAATTCGTTTTATTTGATAAGCTGTGTTGATTCGGTTTTGTTTAGATAAATTAGAAGCAATACTTCTTTTATGGGTTAAAAATTGGTATTGGCCGATGTTAAAAGAACTAATAAAGTAACGGTGCCGAATTGTGTTGCGCTTGCTTGCTTAGCCAGCGTTAGGGAAGTGTCGCCGGTTATCCGGTTGGTTTAGTTAAGGGACAGTTATAACTTTGCAGAAAGCTTTAACAGGAAGTAACAGTACTGCTAATTAGTGTTTTATACCTGTTGGGGAATCTTGTTCCGGCTGTTTGATGAAGGGTTTATTGGTGATGCCTAATCAAGGTATCCCCGTTCAGGATGCTATTCAAACTTGATAAACAGCAGGCCTTTTAAAGCTTATGTCCTGTTAATTAAAAGCGATTGATGTATGGCAAAACCACTTGAAATGATGCATCCCCTTGCCTGCGGCATAGACATTGGGAGCAGGAACTTTTACGTAGATGCAGGTGAAGAAAAGATCAGGGTATTCCCCACCTTTACCGCAGACTGTAACCACGTCCGCGATTATTTGCTATCCTTAGGTATAACCACTGTGGCAATGGAGTCGACGGGGGTTTACTGGGTAACCCTGTATGCGGTATTGGAAGGGGCGGGCATAGATGTTTACCTGGTCAACGGGCGTGATGTAAAGAACGTGCCGGGCCGTAAAAGTGACGTGAAAGACTGCCAGTGGCTCAGACAACTGCACAGCTACGGGCTTTTGAGAAAGAGTTTTATACCGAATGGCGATATCCGTAAGGTACGGGCTTACCTTCGCCTGCGGCAGGACCATATCCGGGCGTCTGCTACCCAGGTACACCTGATGCAAAAGGCATTGACCCAGATGAACGTCCGGCTTACCGAAGTAATAAATGATATTAGCGGGGCGAGCGGAATGCGTATATTAACGGCGATGCTTCAGGGGGAAAGGGACGCAAATGTATTGACGGAACTGTGTGAGGGAAGTATTTTGAAAAAGAAAAAAGAACAGGTCGTTAAATCACTACAGGGCCATTACAGCGAAGAGCATTTGTTTGCATTAAGACAGGCCTTACAGACATGGCATTATTATAACGGGCCGATCAAAGAATGCGATACAGAGATAGAACGTCAGCTCACCATTATGACCAAAGGCAAAGATGACATGGAAACAAATGGCAGGCGTAAACCTATCCGTTACCACAATCCCGAAATAAAGGATTTGCATAAACCTTTACTAAAGTTGAGCGAAGGCAAAGACCCGATAGGTATTGCAGGGATAACAGATTACAGTTTTTTACAGATCGTAAGCGAAGTAGGCACCGATATGGGCCACTGGCCTTCAGAAAAACATTTTACCAGTTGGCTGAAAGTCGCCCCGATGAGGTCAAGCTCTGGCAACATGAGTAAACGGGTAAGGTTGAAACGGCATAATAATGCAGGTCTGATCTTCCGAAACCTGGCACAGGGCATACTAAACAGCAAGCACCTGGCCTTGGGTTCCTTTGGGCGCAGGATAAAAGCCAAAAGGGGCAGTTCGGTCGCCATAAAGGCAATAGCCAGGAAAATAGCCTGTTATTATTATCGGGTAATGACCCAGGGAAATGAATTTGTGGAAAAAGGAATACAGGCCTATGAAGAGCACCTAAAAGAAAAACAAAAAAAATACCTCGAAAAAATGGCTTTACAACTTAATTTGCAATTAGTTCCTGCATAAAAACAACTCTGTCCTCAGGATAGTAGTGGAAAGCCCGCAGCGCAGCGAGGACTTGCAGCGGATAGCCCGGGCCCGCAGGGCAACGCCCAAATGAAAATAGTTTGAAAGGCTTAAAGTTGGTTTCGAACTTCCCGTCTTTCTGTCTTATTCACAACGTTATTTTTTAATCGCTTTCACCAGATCCCCCACTTCCGGTATTTTGGCAAAAGTTGCCGTCAACTGGTGGGTTTTATCGTAAACAGCTTCGTAAGGCGTAGTCCTTACCTGGTAAAACTTTTGCACTAAATAAGTATAACCTTCTGTTCCTACCGTAATGTTAGGATATTTTTTCAGCTGATAATCCTTTACAAATTTGGTGATGGCTTTAAACTGGCGGGCAGGATCAACAAAAGTAATCATCACAATTTGTGTATTGCCAAAATCTTTAATGTGTTTGGTAATGTCCCTGGTAAGGTGCTGGCAATGCGGGCAATCGGGCGCAAAATAAATGATCATTACCGGTATGTTTTTTTTGAGATTGGCCGGTGTGCTGTAAGTACTGTCGGTATTTAAGATTTTATAAGGTGGAATGTTCTTATTTGGCGGCCCATCCTGAGAACAGGCAGAAAAAGTGATGCCTACAAATAATAAAAAGAGATATAAAGGTTTCATGCGGATGCTTCTTTTAAGGCAATAAATTATTCAAGGATAGTCAGTTGTGTCAGGATATCTTCTTCGCTTACCGGAAAGGGTTTTTTATGACGGATGGTTTGGTGCACGGCATCAAAAATAGCCATAAAATTACCTTTTACCGAAGGCATGGTCGTGGTTTCGAGCTGGTCGGTTTCCGGGTTGATACAAGTTAGTTCGCCTTCCGTACCGGTTTCTTCCATGCCGTAGCCAACTGATAGCGGCGACATGCCTTTATCCAGCTGTGCTTCCTGCACGTCTGTCATTTTTTTAATAAAACTGCCACGTGTGCCATTGAGCACAAAAGCAGGCAATGGTTTTGCCACCAGCAGGCTGGCATGTAAAAACACGTTCAGGTTTTCGGGATATTGTAAATGGATAAAAGCATAATCGGGCACTTGCGTTTTGTGGCGGAAGCTGCCGAGGCTTTTACTAAAAGCAATCGGTTTTCCAAATAAAGTAATGGCCTGGTCCAGTAAATGCGGCCCCAGATCGTACAAAATGCCGCTTGCCGGAATCGGCGTTTCTTTAAAAACTTTCGGCCCTATTGCCGGCCGCCAGCGGTCGTACCGAAAATGTACTTCAATCAGTTTTCCTAACTGGCCCATCTCCAATACTTCTTTTACCACCATAAAATCACTGTTCCAGCGGCGGTTCTGGTAAACCATCACTTCACGGTTCATTTCCCTTCCTAAATCAAACAGTTCTTTGGCTTCTGCTGCGGTTGGCGCGCATGGCTTTTCAATCAGCACGTGTTTTCCTGCCTGTAATGCTGCTTTTGCCAGCATAAAATGCGTGTTGTTTGGCGTGTTCACCACGATCAGTTCCAATTCCGGATCGTTGATCAGTTCTTCTGTTGTATCATAGCTTTTCAGGTCAGGATAAAACGCCTTTGCTTTTTTGGTATGCCGCTCTGCTACGGCTTCCAGGCTAAAAGCAGGGTTAGTTGTTAAAAAGGGTGCATGAAATATCCTTCCGGACATGCCAAAAGCCAATAAGCCGGTTTTGATAGGTTGATCCATTTTATAAATTTATAATTTTCAATGTGCTAAAAAATGCTTCTCACGGCACCGCCATCTACCTGAATTGTAGTCCCGGTAATATAGGAAGCTTTTTCTGATGCCAAAAATGCAATCAGCGCGGCCAGTTCTTCGGGTTTGCCAATCCGGCGAAGCGGGATGTTCTTTGATTTTTCTTTTAAGGCTTCTTCTTCACTCATTCCGGCAGCCAGTTCTTTTTTAATGCCCGAATTGCGGATACGGTCTGTCAGGATCATGCCCGGACAAACGTTGTTCACCGTGATCTGATCGGGCCCGACTTCGTCTGCCAACAATTTTGCCATCCCAACAACGCCCATGCGGATGCTGGTGGAAAGAACAGAACTTTCGAGTACCGATTTAACAGACATGCTCACGATGTTGATGATCCTTCCGCTGCCGGTTTTTTTAAGATGGGGAAGGACTAATCGCGTAAACCGGACAGTGCTCAATAAATTTAGTTCGAAAGCAGCCTGCCATTGGGTTTCGTCAAAACTTTGAAAAGAGCCAAAAGGCGGACCGCCGGCATTGTTCACCAAAATATCTATCTGCCCGAAATGCTGAATAGTTTGTTTGATGAAGCTTTCGGCTTGGGTTGCATCGGTAACATCTACCGGAATGGCAATTACCTGGCTTTCGGTTTTTTCGCTGATCTCCTGCGCCGTTTTTTCCAGGCCTTCTTTATTGCGCGAACCAATTGCTACGCGTGCGCCTTCGGCTGCCAGTGCTTCTGCAGCTGCACGGCCAAGCCCTTTGCTTGCTGCCAAAACAACCGCTGTTTTATTGCGTAACCCCAATTCCATAGAAATAAATTTTTACTGAACATGAATTTAACAGGCGCGGCAACTACTTGTTTTAGTGCTGAAACAACCCGGAAATAATGTTGATGCTTAGGGCCACAATTACCGTATTAAAAACAAAAGAAAGTATGCCGTGCCCCCATGCAAGCCTGCGTATGGCACGCGAACTGACCTCTACATCGGATACCTGGAAAGTCATGCCGATCACGAAGGAAAAATATACAAAATCCATAAAATCGGGGTCAGGTTGTTTTGGAAACTCCAGCCCATAGCCGTATTCGTCGTTTTCGTCTTTGAAAGAATAAAAAAGGTGTGCATAACGCATGGTAAAAACGGTATGAACCAGCCACCAGGAAATTACAACCGAAGCAATAGATAACATAACATGCAAAGTAATTTGTTCTGGAGATTTACCTTTTATGGATTGCAAAAGTAAAACTACGGCAAACAAACTGACGAAAGCCGAAGCAATAATAAACAGGAAGATAAAAGTAACGCTGGAATCTTGTAGTTTGGCTGTTTTTTTAACATCTGCAGGGTGCATAGAAAGGATGCAGATCCAGTACAGTGTCAACATACTCATGGCGTACACAATCCAGGTAAGCATGATATTTACCGGTAAGGAGAGCTTGCGCGTAAAAAACCAGGCAATTAAGGCAACGACCAGCGCAACATACTGACGATGGTGTGCATCCAGGTACTTCAAATGTTTGTTTGACATAGTTTTTATTTAAAAGAGGTCATAAAGTCGGGAAGACCGAAAGTCGGGAAGAATAGCTGGTTATATTATAGTTTAAATTTAGAAAAATTACTGAGGTTTGGATTGAATTTTTACTTTCGGTCTTTACAGACTTTCGGTCTTTACAGACTTTCGGTCTTTCCAACCAATTAAACGGCCGGTTTTTTCCTGCGCCTCCTCCAGATCTGGCCCATGTGCTGTGTTGGTATTTCATCGCCCAGTAACTTCCCCCAGGGTTTAAGGTCATCGATCCGGTCGAAAATTATCTTCAATACAGCAACCATAGGGATAGAAAGGAACATGCCCGAAATGCCCCATAAAGCACCTACAAGCAGCACCACGATAATAGAAACCAAAGCATTGATCTGGACTTTGGAAGATACGATCCTGGGGACCAAAAAATTATTGTCAATAAACTGAATGATCAAATAAGCAATGATGATCCCTAATTGTGTACTGTAGCCATCTTTTGTTACGGTTGCTATTAATACCGGCAGTGCAATGGCAATAATACCGCCAATGTAGGGCAGCATATTTAAGAGCGCGCCAATAACGCCAATCAGAAATGCGTATTTTACGCCCAAAATCAGTAAAGCGCTAGTATTAAGGACAGCTACAATGAGTGCTTCAATCAGCAAGCCAACAATATAACTTTGGATGGCTGTTTTAGTCTGGTTTAAAATTTCGGCTACACTATGTGTGTTTTCTTCTGAGAAAACCTCATACAAAAAATTCAGGATCAGTTCTTTGTACAGTAATAGCAAAAATATGTAAACCGGTATCAAAAAAAGTACACTGAACAGGCCGAACAAACTGCCAATGGTTTTGCCAACCAGTGCTTGGTTGTTATTCGCCGCTTCGTTTAGCAGCTGCATTTGTTTTTCGATGCTTGTACCAAACGTATGGTGTATCCAGGCTTCTATTTCTATAATAATTTGTCCGCCTTTTGCCTTTAACGCCGGTAAAGTGTCGCCGAATTGGATGATTTGGGAAGATAAAAAATAGAGCACTGCACCCACAAAAATGATCAGGGTGAGCAGTGTTAGCGAGATGGCCAGAATTTTAGGTATTTTAAAACTTCTTAACCAATTGTAAAGCGGATTTAGTAAAATGGCCAGTAAAATAGAAAAACCAACCGGAACCAGCAAGTCTGCCAGTATATAAAGCATCAGTACAAAAAGCGAAATCCCAAACAGTATAACAGTAGATTTAAGGTAAAACGGATATTGCTTTATCAGCATAATTTCTGGTTTAGAATGTGCAATGCTTCTTTTACAGGTAAAAAATCAATAGCCCACTATGTTTTAAACACAATTAGGGCATCTCTAAAAACCCGTATTATTTGTTTGGCCTCACCTTTAATTCCTCTCCATTGGAGAGGAAAAGGAGCGTTTTTAGAGATGCCCTTAAACATCATAACCGGATTAATAGGATATGGTTTATTTTTTTATGCCGGTAAAAGAAGCATTTTAATCCCGCTATTCTACGGTTACCGTGAGCCCTTCCTGCTGTAAAATTTTTCTGTACACTTCTACTTCGGTAAAAGACCCTTCTAAAATGGCACATTTGCCTTTGGTATGTACCTGCCAGGCAATTTTTTGTGCCTGTATTTCACCATAATCCAGGTACTTCATCAAGCAGTAGATCACATGGTCAAATGAGTTGACCTCGTCGTTCCATAAAATCAGCCGGTGGCTTTCTTTTAGTCCGGCCAACAATTCCTCTATTGTAAAGCTTTCTTCTTTAACCTCTGTTGACATAGTAAAAGCAAATCTAACGAAACCATTAGGAGCTACCACTTTAAAAAAATAAAATAAAACAGTTGAGGGCAGCTTTTGCACTGTTTAAAAAGATAATTTTGATAAAATTAAATTTGCACATTTAAATAATACCTAAACTATTTATTTAAAAATCTGTCTGACCGAAAACTTCATTATTATTTCTGCAAATGAAAATGCTTTCTTATTTCCTGCCCTTTGCGTGCTTGTCGCTGTTAAACTTGCAAGGGTTTTCTCAATCCCAATCAAATATCAAAACGATAAAGCCGCCTACGCACAATATCACGGTTGACGGTAATTTACAAGATTGGGGCGATAGCCTCAGCTATTATAATCCGGCTAAAAGAATAAACTATGGGTTGGCCAGCGATAAGGAAAACCTTTACTTTGCTGTCCGAATTCAAGAGCGGGAGCAGCAGGGCCAAGCCATGCGCAACGGGATTACGCTGGCTTTTAATCCTGAAGGCAAAAAGAAAGAAACCTACAGTTTAACGTTTCCATACCCGGATGAAAACAGCATGTTTATCATGCCTAAAACCGATAATGCCATTACCGGGCAACAATTAAAACAGGAGAATATAGAAGACCGGCGCAAAGCAGAATTATTGAAGCTGCGCGATATAGGGGTAAAGGGCTTTAAGGATGTTGAAACAGAACATATCAGCACGGACAACACTTACGGTATAAAAGCAGTATTGAACATAGATGAAAAAGGGGCTTTGGTTTACGAACTGGCTATCCCCATAAAAATGCTGCATACTGATAATTTAAACAGCAAACCCTGGATATTTGATATTAAAATCAACAGTTTTACTGCTGCAAAAGATAGTCGCGATGGGTTGCGCCCTTCAGGCGGATCAGGTGGCATGGGTGGTGGCGGTATGCAGGGCGGCGGCATGAACGGTGGGGGAATGGGCGGCGACAGGAGAGGCGGCGGTGGCGGAAGAATGGCCAATATGGGGGGCGAAGGGCAAAACGCTAGTTTTGAGCATAGCGGCCAGGGTAAAGCTATAGAAATAAAGGATAAATTTGTATGGTAAAAGCAGCATCAGTTTGCAAAAGTAATTTTCTGTAATAGCTAATCATGTAAATTTAATTTTTTACGGTGCAGTTTTCATTGTATCTTCAACGTCGCTGTTCATAATATTATTAAACTTGAGATTTATGCTGATATGGATTTAAGGGAAATAAAAGACAAAATTATCAGCGGGGATCTAAAATCCCTGATACCTTCAGGCACCAATACAGACATTCATCCTTCGGATGTTGCCAAAATACTCAACACACTTCCTGTTGATACGGCCATTGATTCATTTCAGGCCATTCCCGAAAAAAAGAAAGCCACGCTTTTTGCTTATATAGGCCATTTCCTCCAAAAGAAGATCATAGAACGGTTGCCTAAAGATAAAGCTTCCAGAATACTCGATCAATTAAGTTCTACCGACAGGAATTCTTTTTTTACTTCATTAAATGCAATTGAGCGTTCAAAATACCTGGATTATCTTAATGATGACAACAGAAAGGCGGCTCATGATGTGCTTGGCTACCCCAGGCAAAGTGTAGCAAGACTGGTTAATACAGCGTTTGCCACTATTCATGCTGATATGACCATTGCGGAAGCTAACGAACATTTGCGCAAAAACCATGCAGACAATGACATTGCAAATGTAATTTACGTAGTAGATGAGCAAGGCCGGTTACTAGATGATATCCCCGTAAGGCGATTTGTATTGAATGAGCCTGCAAAAAAGATACGCGACATTATGGACGGGGTTTGTATAAAGCTGAACATTAACGAAAATACAGATGAAGCAATAGCTAAATTTAAAGAGTATGACCGTACGGTTTTGCCCGTTGTGAACAAGGATGATTTACTATTGGGCGTAATTACGATTGACGATGTGATTGACGTTGCCGAACAACGTAATACCAGGGAAATGCAAAAGTTTGGCGGTGTGGAATCATTGGAATATCCTTACGTTAACACACCCGTTTTATCCCTGATAAAAAAACGTGCAGGCTGGCTTATTGTTCTTTTTTTAGGTGAGATGCTTACTGCAACGGCAATGGGCCATTTTGAAAATGAAATTGCCAAAGCCGTGGTACTTGCTTTGTTTGTTCCGCTGGTAATATCCAGTGGCGGCAACAGCGGCTCGCAGGCAGCTACATTGATTATCCGTGCCATAGCTGTAAAAGAGCTAACTATAAAAGACTGGTGGTATGTCATGCGCCGCGAAATACTCTCCGGTTTTTGTTTAGGATCGATTTTAGGCGCAATTGGCTTTTTGCGCATAACGATATGGCAATACCTGCATTGGTTTGATTATGGAAAACAATGGGTTTTAATGGCCGTTACCATATTCTTCTCACTCATAGGTATTGTATTGTGGGGCACATTAAGCGGTTCTATGATCCCGATGGTACTAAAAAAGCTTAAACTCGATCCTGCTACCTCATCTGCCCCCTTTGTAGCTACCCTGGTTGATGTAACGGGGCTTATCATTTATTTTAGTATTGCAGCTATTATGCTGAAGGGCACTTTGCTGTAATCTATGGAGTATTAAGATAGGGATTTGTAAGATCAATATAAACCCAAACGTAAGTTTAATAGCCTGATGCTTCTTTTATCAGGTAAGAACTGATATTCCTGCTATCATATTATAATAATTACTTAAGAAGCCGTTTAAAAATTGCTTGGAATAAATTTTTAATTGCCGTTGGCTTGAGTGGCTGTTGCACAATTCCGGCCAAAAATAGGGTTTTTCGATCTTTAACAGTCAGCAGCTTTGGGCAACGGTTCATGCTAAGGTGTAAAAACTTGG